>Ga0194119_10000293_pt1 | contig 96833 bp, 74 predicted proteins | sample TA2MahC100mmetaG_FD_148620 | JGI IMG/M metagenome (GOLD analysis project Ga0194119, IMG submission 148620) | Freshwater microbial communities from Lake Tanganyika, Tanzania - TA2015018 Mahale Deep Cast 100m | ecosystem: Environmental > Aquatic > Freshwater > Lake | place: Tanzania: Lake... | reverse complement strand
CCGCAGGGGTCTTCGCTGCCTTCAAACCCCTATGGATATTGATGCGGACGAGCATCCGGGAGATTCGCACGCGCGGCTCAAAACGGAAATGTGGGTTCGGAGCTTCGAATTCTCAAGAGAAGAACTTGTAAAGACGGCTGGACGTCTCGGTATAGAGTTGCCGAGCAATCCCGGAGATATCCTCTATTCGTTTCGATTCCGGGTGGCCCTTCCGGTCGAGGTCCTTAAGACGGCTCCGCCAGGTGAGGAGTGGACCATCGAACTCGCTGGCAAGGCGAAATATAGATTCACCCTGAACGCGATTAACCGAATCATTCCCCGGAGCGAGCTCATGGCGATCAAGATTCCGGACGCCACGCCGGAGATCATCACGGCACACTCACTCGGCGACGAGCAGGCGTTGCTCGCAAAGGTGCGATACAACCGGCTGATCGACATCTTTCTCGGCGTGGCGGCATACTCGCTCCAAAATCATCTTCGAACCACGGTCAAGGGTCTTGGACAGATTGAGGTCGACGAGCTTTATGTCGGCGTGAACAAGACCGGCCGCCAGTTCGTGATCCCAGTTCAAGCCAAGGGCGGGACGGACAAACTAGGGGCGACCCAGACGAAGCAAGACATCGCCTGTTGTGCGGAGAAATTTCCGCACCTGGTGTGCCGGCCGGTTTCCGCCCAGTTTCTACCGAACGGAGTGATCGCCCTTTTCGAACTCGTGGAGGCGGAGGGCGCGATAAGAGTCGTGGAGGAGCGTCACTATCAACTCGTCCCGGCCAGAGAGATCGGACCGGACGACAATCGCGACCATGGAGCGCCCTAGCCATGGACCACGTATCCCCGGAGGTTCGCTCGGCGATCATGGCTTCGGTGCGAAGCCGGGAAAACAAATCGACGGAACGCGTGGTGGGCAGGTGGCTATGGGAGAACGGATTGAAGGGTTACCGAAAACACTGGCCGGTGAAAGGCCGCCCCGACTTCGCATGGCCGTCGATTAAGGTCGCGGTGTTCGTGGATGGATGCTTCTGGCACGGGTGCCCCTGCAAAGCGCTTCCAAAGTCGAATGCGGAGTTCTGGCGTCAAAAAATCGAATCGAACCGGCGAAGGGACCAAAGCGTTTCCCGGCACCTGAGGCGCCAAGGGTGGGTGGTTGTGCGGCTTACCGAATGCGCAGTCCGAGACGGCAGGGGCTTCGAAAGAATCCGGCGCGCCGTACTGATTCGCCGCAGTAGCTGCGGGCTTCCGCCACGGCTCCAAGCCCGCTCCGCATCGGCGGGAGGGTAAATCGCCGCGCGCAACAACGCTCCCGCGAAGTGTATACAATTGACGACAAATGAAGCTCGTCATTCTCTCGATCTCCGCCGCGCTCTACGCGCAGCCTACGTTGCCCATTCAACTGGTTTCGGATTGGGTGAAGCTGCCGAAGGGCATGTACATCGGCGAATGCTCCGGCGTCAGCGTCGACAGGGACGATAACGTCTGGGTGTTTCACCGCGGCAAGTCGCAGATCATGAAGTTCGATAGGACGGGCAAGCTGCTCGACGCTTGGGAGGGGTTGCCTATCGCCGCCTCGCACGGCATCAAAGTCGACCCGGACGGCAATATCTGGGCTGTGGACGTGTTCGGCCACAACGTGAAAAAGTTCTCGCGCGATGGCCGGATTCTGATGCACCTCGGCAACGCCGGCAACGCTCCCGGCGACAACACCACTCCTTACGCCTTTAACCGCCCGACGGCCGTGGCCTTTGAACCGAACGGCGATTTCTGGGTCTCCGACGGCTATGTGAATTCCCGCGTCGTAAAGTACAACAAGAACGGGGAGTTCGTCATGCAGATCGGCGGAAAAAAGGGAACCGGCGACGGCGAATTCGACAGCGTTCACGACGTGACGCTCGACGCGCGCGGCCGGATCTACGTCGCGGACCGGGAGAACAAGCGCGTGCAGATCTTCTCGCCCGACGGCAAGTTTCTGACGAAGTGGACCAACGTCGGTTCACCGTGGGGCCTGGCGTTCAACGCGAAGGACTCGACGCTGTTCGTCGCCGACGGTTATGCGAACCGGGTGTTAAAGGTGAATCTGGAGGGCCAGGTGCTTGGCACCTACGGGCAGTTCGGCAAGATTCCCGGCCGTTTCGACTTCATTCATCACATCGCCGTCGACTCGACCGGCAACCTCGGGGCCGCCGAGATCAAGAACTGGCGCGTGCAGAAGTTCGCCTGGCAGAACTAGAGGTCCGAGAGTGCGATACACTTGCTCTAGCGGATGGAGAGTCGAATCCGGGTACTTGTCGCCAAGCCGGGCCTTGATGGTCACGATCGCGGCGCCAAGGTAATCGCCCGGGCTCTTCGCGACGCGGGGATGGAGGTCATTTACACCGGCCTCCGGCAGACACCAGAAATGATTGTCAATGCCGCGCTGCAAGAAGATGTCCAGGTGATCGGCCTCTCGATTCTTTCCGGAGCGCACATGGCTATCGTTCCGCGTGTCATGGAGCTCCTCCGCCAGCAGGAAATGGAGGATGTGGCAGTCGTCGTAGGGGGAATCATTCCCGATGACGACGCCCGCGAGTTGAAAGCCCAAGGCGTAGCCGCTGTATTTTCGCCCGGCTCATCGCTCGAAGAAATCGTGACGTTCGTTCGCTCCGCCGCCAGGCCCGCGTAAGTCCGTCGCACCAAGGGGAGTCTAATGCAGGAAAGACAGAATATCGCTGTTTTCGTGGACTACGACAACATCGAGATCGGCGTGAAGAGCACGTTGCGGCGAGAGTTCGCCGTTTCGCTCTGTTTGGAAGCGCTCAAGGAGCGCGGCGACATTGTGGCCAAGTTCGCGTACGCGAACTGGTCCCGCCAGGAAGGCGCCGTACGCCAGATGGCCGAAAACGCCGTCCAAATGGTCCAGCGGCTGCCATCGCCGCGCGGCGACAAGAACGGCGCCGATATCAACCTGGCCCTCGACGCACTCGAGATGGCCTTTACCCACAAAAACGTCAATGCGTTCGCGATCATTTCGGGCGACAGCGACTTCATCCCGCTGGTCAACAAGCTGAAGGCCTACGGCAAAATTATCTATATCGTCGGCGGCAAAGCTTTCACGTCGACCATTCTGCAGCAGAACTGCCACGAATTCGTCTCGTATGAGTCGTTGCTCGACGACGCCAAGTACCCGCAGCAACAGCAGGCGCAGCAGCAATCCTCCTCCCAGCGCCAGCCGCAGCAGTCCTCCGGCGGCGACCGCCGTCATGGCGGCGGCCGGGACTACCGCCGGTCGGCTCCTCTGGAGTTGACGCACGCTCTGCCGCTGCTGGAACGGGCACTGGCGACACTGCGCCGCCGCGGCGTGCAGCCGCAGCTCGGCCTGTTGAAGAGCACGATGCTGCAACTGGATCCCAGCTTCAACGAACGCGCCTACGGCACGGGCGCTTTCAGCGACTTTATCGACAAGCTCGAAACCAGCGGGTATCTGGCCACCACGGGTCCCGAGGGTCGGAAGACGATTGAGGTGAAGCAGCAAGCCGCCGACGCCACTCCCGCGCCGAAGAAGGAAGAGGCGCTGGCCGCGCTGCGGCAAGTGGTGGACATCTACCGGCTCGATCTGGAAGACGGCGCGTCGTCCGAGGATCTATCCGGCTGGATGAACAAGATCCACGCGAACTTCGATGTGCAGAAGTACGGGTTCCAGACGTTTCCGGAATTTCTGACGTTCGCGCAGGACAACTTCGTGGTGCGTGTCGAGGCCGACGCAGTGCGAGGCCTGATCACCTATCCGCCGGCCGATCCCGAGCCGGCCGCCGAATCGCGGCCAGAGGCGCAGGCGGCCGCACCCGAGCCGCTCGAGGCTCCCGAACCGGCGCCGAGCGTTGAGGCCGCGGCTGCCGAGGAACCGGAGCAGGCTGCCGTGATCGAAGAGCTGGAAGGCGAGGTTCGCAAAAAGACGGCGACCCGCAAACGGGCACCAGCGGCGGCCAAGAAAGCGGCGGGCGCATCGGCGTCCGGCGTCCGGCGCCCGCGCGCGCGCAAACAGGTGGAGTAGAAATATGCTGGAACGCTATCACTTTCCAGGCGCCGTGGCGCCGCGTGGTCCGTATTCCCACGCGGTGCGCGCGGGCGACTTCATATATGTCTCCGGACAAGTGCCGATCGACCCCATAACGAACGAGTTCAGCTACGGCACGATTGAGCACGAGACGCGTCTTGTGCTGAACAACATCGCGTTGATTCTGCAGGCGGCGGGCGCATCGATTGCCGACGTCGTCAAGTGCTCCGTGTTTCTGAAGGACGGGAACGACTTTGGGGCGATGAACGCGGTGTATGCCGGCGTGTTTGGCGACAACAAGCCGGCCCGGACCACGGTGGAAGTGAAGTTTGCCAACCCCGTGATCAAGGTGGAAATCGACTGCATCGCGTACAAGCCCAAGGCGTAAAGAGTGGTGGCCTTAGGCCAGCATCTTTTGGACGACGTTGCCGTGCACGTCGGTGAGCCGAAAGTCCCGGCCCTGGAAGCGGTACGTGAGCTTCAAATGGTCGAACCCGAGCAGGTGCAGGCAGGTGGCGTGCAAATCGTGGACGTGTACCCGGTCCTTCACCACGTTGAAGCCCAGTTCGTCCGATTCGCCAAGCGTCACGCCCGGCTTCACACCGCCTCCTGCCAGCCACATCGTGAACGCGTTCGGATGATGGTCGCGTCCGTCGCTGCCGCCTTGCACCATCGGCGTGCGGCCGAACTCGCCGCCCCAAATCACCAGCGTGTCCTTCAAAAGGCCGCGCTGTTTCAGATCCATGATTAACGCCGCGGAGGCCTGATCGGTATCCTTGGTGTTCTTCCTCAAGCCGCCAACGAGGCCGCCATGCTGATCCCACGCCTCGTGATAGAGCTGCACGAAACGTACGCCGCGTTCCACCAACCGCCGCGCCAGCAGGCAGTTGTAGGCGAAGCTGGGCTTGCCCGGTTCAATGCCGTAGGAGTCGAGCGTCTCTTTCGATTCTTTCGATAGATCCATCAATTCCGGCGCAGAGGACTGCATTCGATAGGCCATCTCAAACGAGTTGATCCGCGTGGCGATCTCCGTATCGCCCGTCTGCCGCAGCCGCATCTCGTTCATCGACTTCACGGCGTCCAGCGTGGCCCGCTGCGTATCGTTGTCGACGCCGGGCGGATTCGACAGATAGAGCACCGGGTCGCCCGAATTGCGGAACTGAACGCCCTGGTAGTGCGTGGGCAGGAAGCCGGAACCCCAGCAAGAGTTCCCGCCCGAGGGACCTTTCTGACCGCTCGAGAAGACGACGAACGCCGGCAGGTCCTTGGACTCCGAACCCATGCCGTAAATGGTCCACGCGCCAAACGACGGCCGGCCGAACTGCATGCTGCCGGTATTCATCAGCAGTTGCGCCGGCGCGTGATTGAACGCATCGGACACCATAGACTTGACGATGCACAGGTCGTCGGCCACCTTCGCGGTGTAAGGCAGCAGCTCGGACAACTCGGCGCCGCTCTGCCCGTGCTTCGCGAATTTGAATTTCGGTCCGAGCAGTTTGGAGTTCGGATTGATGAACGCCGCGCGATACCCCTTCAACAGGTCCGCAGGCGGCAGGGTGCCATCGAACTTGGTCAAGACTGGCTTGTTGTCGAACAGCTCCATGTGGCTTGGTCCGCCGGCCATGAAGAGGTAGATCACGTTCTTGGCTTTCGGCGCGTGGTGAGGCTGCCTGGCCTGGCCGTGCAACAACGACTGCATCGCCAGCGCACCCATTCCCACTCCGCACTGATTGACGAACCATCGCCGGGCAACGTTGTTGGACATGGTCATTTACTCCTTGGTGATGGCTTCGTCGAGGTTTAGCAGCACGCGGCTGATGGTGGTCCATGCGCCGCGTAAGTCCTGCTTGCCCGCCTGTTTCGACAACAGCGTCAGCAACGCGTCTTTCTCATTCTGCGCGGGCGCGCGGCCCAGCACGCGGCGGAAGGCGAACCGCAGACGGGAATCGTCGCTGGCGCCGCCCTCGGCCAGGGTCTTGGCGGCCAGCGCCTGCGCCGCTTCGAAGAACAGCGGCTCGTTCAGAGTGGTCAACGCTTGCAGCGGGGTATTGCTGCGCGGGCGGCGTACACAGCTCATGTCTCCGTTTGGCGCGTCAAAGGCTTGCAGCATTGGATACGGCACGCTGCGGAACCGGAAGGTGTAGAGCGCGCGGCGATAGCGGTCCGCCCCCTTCTCTTCGTGCCAGTTCTTGGGCCCGTAGCTGGTAGGCGGCTGGAAGAGGAAATCGGGTGCGGGCGGATACACGCTCGGCCCGCCGACCTTCGCGTTCAACAGGCCGCTCGCGGATAACGCGATGTCGCGGACAATCTCGCCTTCCACGCGGAGCCGCGGCGCGCGCGCCAGAAGCCGGTTGTATGGGTCCTTCGCGGCCAGCTCCGGCGTGACGTTTGAAGACTGTTTGTACGTGTTGCTCGTGACAATGGCACGGTGCAGCTTCTTCAAGCTCCACCCGTTGTCCATCAGGTCGACCGCCAGATAGTCCAGCAGTTCCTTGTGGCTGGGCGCTTCACTCTGGCGTCCCAGGTCCTCGCTTGTCCCGACGATGCCGGTTCCGAAGTAGGCCTGCCAGACGCGGTTCACAATGGCGCGCGCCGTGGTCGGCGAGTTGCGGTCCACAAGCCAACGCGCAAACGTCAGCCGGTTCACCGGGGCGCCTTCGGGGATGGCGTGAAGGAACGCGGGCGCGCCGGGTTGCACGGCTTTTCCGGGCTTCAGAAAGTCGCCGCGCATCAGCAGGTTTGTCTCGCGCAGCTCGGCGCGCTCCTCCAACACAAGCTGTGTTGTGCCTTCCGGATGCCGCGCCCATTGCGCTTCGATCTCCGGGTTCGACTGTTGCCAGAAGCTGAACACCGCATTGGTCTCCGCTTCGGAACGGTTTTGCTTGCCGATAAGCGTGCGAATCGCCGGCGGCACGGGATCGGCTTCGGCGTTCCTGGCATCGGTAATCGAAAGGCGAAACCGGCCGAGATTGTGGTTCATGTTGTCGTCGCTGTTCCAGCCGCCGTGACGCTGCGTCAGGAACACTTCGAGGACCGTTCCGCCGGGAAAGTCGATGGGCTCGGCGAGCTCGAATACAGCGTTGCGGGGCTGGTTGCGCCGGCCGGGCCCATTGTCGGTGCCCCACGCCGTTTCGTCCGAGCCGTCGATTGCGTAGCTCACCGGCCCGGTCACGCGCCTGCGTCCGGTCTTGTCCCAATAGGAGCCCGCCAACTGTGCCTCCGGCGGGTTCACGTCCGCGGTGGCCCGCTTGATCCGCACTGTCTTCGAGTTCTTTCCATCGGCGCTTGCCTTGACCGCGAACTCAGTCAGCGCGGCGGTACCGAGCAAGGACCGGCCCGGCCCGCCGCGCGGCAGGTTCGGATCGTTCAGCAGTTCCAGCCGGATCGCGCGAATGTTGCGCATCTTGGTTCGCAGCGTGAACTGGGTGCTGAACTTGGTGGGCGCGTATCCGCCGGCCAGGACGGAACCGTCTTCCATCTGCCGGTGTTTCTGTCCGCCGGTGGAGATATCGTCGATGTCCGGGCGGAGCGGCTCCCACTTTGGTAGATGGGTCTGCATCGACGCTTCCCAAGCGGCGAGTTTCGATCGCCAGTTCGGATCCTTGTGCCGCACATCGGCCTCGATCTCGCGAATACGGCGAAAGATTTCGGACCGCTGCCGTGTGGCCTCCGGCGTGTAGACGACGGCGGCCCCTTCATGCGAATTGTTGAGGAACGCGAAGATCTTGTAGTACTCCTCCTGCGTCAGCGGATCGTACCGGTGGTTGTGGCACTGGGCGCACTGAATCGTAATGCCGAGAACCGACTTGCCGATGGCGTCCATGCGGTCGAACATCGCTTCCATTCGGAACTGCTCGGGATCGATGCCGCCCTCCTCGTTAATCATCGAGTTGCGGAGAAAACCGGTCGCGACTTTTTGGTCCTGGGTCGCTCCGGGCAGCAGATCGCCGGCAATCTGCTCCACTACGAACTGGTTGTACGGCATGTCGGCGTTGAGAGATTGGATCACCCAATCCCGCCAGAACCAGACGTCGCGGGACTTGTCCTTTTCGTAGCCATCGGAGTCGGCATAGCGGGCGGCGTCCAGCCAGTGGCGCGCCCAGCGCTCCCCGTAGTGCTTGGAGGCCAAAAGGCGGTCCACCTGCTTTTCGTAGGCATTCGGCGAACGGTTGGCGGCAAACGCGTCGATCTCCTTTGGCTCGGGCGGCAGGCCGGTCAAGTCCAAATGCAACCGGCGGAGCAGCGTGACGCGGTCCGCTTCCTTCGAAGGCGTGAGCTTCTCCGACTCCAACTTTGCGAGCACGAACGCGTCGACCGGCCGGCGCGCCCACGCCGCGTCCTTCGTTTTCGGCAGCGGGGCTTTCACGGGCGCGACGAACGCCCAATGCTTTTGCACCTGCGCATCCCGGGCAGACGCCGCCTCCGGCCAGTGCGCCCCTTCGTCGATCCACTTCTTGATGAGCGCGATTTGCGCGGCGGCCAGAGGCTTGGCGCCCATGGGCATCCGGGCCTGGTCCGACGTGCCGGCCACCCGCTGGTAGAGGGTGCTTTTCGCCGCATCGCCCGCGTGAATCGCCTTGGCGGCCGCCTGCCTGGCGTCCAGACGCAACAGCCCCAACTGCATCTTCGCGCCGTGGCAGCCGTCGCAGTGCCGCTGGAAGACCGGCTGAATATCGCGCAGAAAATCCACCGGCTGCGCGACGAGCGCCGGGCTGAGTAACACCAGGAATTGCCGGAACATGAGTACGCCTTTGGATATCGTATCGAAGTTGCAGTAGAGTGGGGCATGAGCCAGGAATTGAGAGACGCCGCCGCCGAAGCGCTGGCCGCCATGCGCAAGCTCGCTGCGGTCGCTGCGGCCGAGGCCGAGCCGTATGTTGTGGAGGCCACCTCAAAGGTGAAAGAACTCGCCGACGAGGTGGAGCAGATGGTCACGCGCCTGAAGAACAAGGCATAGCGCTAAAATCAAAAGCACTATGAAGATCGCTTGGTTCGTACTTGCGGCCGCCGCATTGCCGGCGCAGCCGATTGTAACCGAGGTCCGAAAGTTCACGTCGGCCGGCGATCTGGCAGGTGCCCGAAAGCACCTGGACGCGGCAAGAGGCAATGGCGCCTGGACGCCCGATCTGCTGCTGGCCCATTCCTGGATCGGCCGTGGCGCGCACGCCACCAAGCAGTGGGCACAGGCCGAACGGAGCGCCAACGAAACCCGGGTGCTGTGTCTGGACATGCTCAAGTCCCGGAAGATCGACGACGAGAAGAGCCTGCCGCTGGCCCTGGGGGCGTCGATCGAAGTCACTGGACACGCCATGGCGAACACGGGCCGGCTCGCCGAAGGGGTCGACTTTCTCAAAACCGAACTGAAGCGATGGAGGGACACCTCCATGCGCGCGCGCATTCAGAAGAACCTGCACCTGCTCAGCCTGGAGGGAAAGAAAGCGCCAAAGCTTGAGACCAACCTGTTTTTGGGCGACGTGCGGATGAAGTCGCTTGCGGACTTCAAAGGGAAGCCGGCTCTCCTATTTCTTTGGGCTCATTGGTGCTCGGATTGTAAGGAACAGGGGCCGGTTCTCGAAGCGTTGCGCAAGGACTACCCCGGGCTGGCGATGATCGCACCGACGCAGCGGTATGGCTATGCCGCCAACGGCGACGACGCAACTCCCGAAAAGGAGACGCCGTATATCGCGACGGTTCAAAAGGACCGTTACGCCTGGATGAGCGATTTGCCGATGCCTGTCAGCGAGGAGAATTTTCGGGCATATGGCGTCAGCTCCACGCCCACGCTTGTTCTGCTGGACGCCAAGGGAATCGTCCGCATGTACCATCCGGGAAAGATGACCGCTGCGGAACTGCGGCCGGTCCTGGACAAGTACGCCCGGTAGAATCGATTTATGCAGCGCTTGGATATCTTTTTCAAGGTCGAACTGGAAATCGACGCGTCGGAACGCCCCCAAAAAATCGCCACTGAACTCGAGCGGCTGCTGAAGCGCTACTATGGCGTCCGCCACGCCGAAATCACAAATATGGTGAATCACGACGATTCGAATTGACGATCTAAACTAGAATCTGGATGGCGCAACGAACCACGTCCGTCACCGCTCGAGGTTTTTTCGGGCGGAACGGCACCCTGTCGGAGTGGCACCCGAACTATGAGTTCCGCCCCGGCCAGCTTGATATGGCGGAGGCCGTTGAAAAAGCTCTGGAGGAGCGCCGTCATCTGCTTGTGGAAGCGGGCACCGGCACGGGGAAATCGCTGGCGTACCTCATCCCCGCGTTCCTGTCGGGCAAGCGCGTGGTCGTCTCCACGGGGACGAAGAACCTGCAGGAGCAGCTCTTCTTTAAGGACGTTCCGTTCCTGCAACAGCACTTCGCCACACCCCTGCGGGTCTGCTACATGAAGGGCCGGAATAACTACGCCTGCCGCCAGCGCATCTACGACGCCGAGCGCGAGCCGGTCCTTACCGGCATGGAGGAGGTGGCCGACTTCCAGATTATTCGCGAGTGGGAGAAGACGACCGAGACCGGCGATCGCGCCGAGATCAAGACGCTGCCGGAAAACTCCACCGCCTGGGCGAAAGTCGACGCCCGCCGCGACCTCTGCACGGGCCAGAAGTGTGCGCAATTCGACCGCTGTTTCATCACGCAGATGCAGCGCAAGGCGATGGAATCCGACATCATCATCGTCAACCATCACCTCTTTTTCGCCGACCTGGCGGTAAAGGAGGGCGAGTACGCGCAGATCATCCCCGACTACGAAGCGGTTGTATTCGACGAGGCGCACGAGATCGAGGATGTGGCCGGCCAGTACTTCGGACTCTCGGTCTCCAATCACGTGATCGACGATCTTCGGCGCGACATCGTGGCCGTCACTCGCCGGAAGAGTCTGGGCTCCGCCGATCTCGATCGCGTTCTGGTGAGTCTGCAGGACGGCGTGGAAAAATTTTTCGCCTGTTTCCCCCGCGAGGAGGGCCGCAAGGGGTTTCAGAACCGCCACGCTTTCGCCGAGGAGTACGCGGACGAGTATCAGGACCTGCTCTCGGCGCTGGAGATGACCGGCGTACACCTGCAAATGATCCGCGAATCGGTCGACGAGATCATGCCGCTTTTCGGCCGCGCCCGCGAACTCTGCGACACGCTCAAAACGTACATGGAGAGCGAGTCCGAGGAGTTCGTCTACTGGATTGAGCGGCGCGGCCGCGGCGTCTTTCTGCAGGCTACGCCCATCAACGTTTCGCAACTGCTGGGCGAGAAGCTCTTCGATCGCGTACCGGTCGCCATCATGACCTCCGCCACGCTCTCGGTGGGCGGCGGCTTCGATTACGTGGTGAAGCGCCTGGGCGTCCACACGCCGCGGTCGCTGATCGTCACCAGCCCGTTCGACTATCAAAGCCAGGCCATGCTCTACGTGCCGCAGCATCTGCCGGAACCGCGCGACCCCGCTTTCACGAAGGCCGCCGCCGATGAGATCGTCAAGCTGCTCGAGCTGAGCGAGGGCCGCGCCTTCGTGCTGTGCACAAGCTACCAGTCCATGCGCGCGCTGCACGATCGCGTGTCCTTTGAGATCGACTATCCCGTGCTGTTGCAGGGCACCGGCCCCCGCAACGCGCTGCTGGAAGAGTTCAAGCGAACGAAGAACGCCGTCCTGTTCGCCACAAGCTCCTTTTGGCAAGGCGTGGACGTCCAGGGCGACCAGTTGAGTTGCGTCATCATCGACAAACTCCCGTTCGCCGTGCCCAGCGACCCCGTCGTGGCCGCCCGAACCGAGGCGATCAAGCGCGAGGGGGGCGAGCCCTTCCGCGAATACCAGATTCCACAGGCCGCCATCGCCCTGAAGCAAGGCTTCGGCCGCCTTATCCGCAGCCGGACCGACCGCGGCATTCTGGCGCTGCTCGACCATCGCATTACGAAGCAGCGCTATGGTCAGATTTTTTTCGATAGCCTGCCCGACTACGCGTTCGCCACCCGCTACGGCGAGTTGGAACGTTTCTGGAGAGACTGATTGTTCGAAGTCAACGTATCGACGATGTTCCCCGCCGCGCACGCCTTGCGCAACTATTACGGTAAGACCGAGCCCATCCACGGCCACAACTGGCGCGCGAAGATAACCATCACCGGGCCGCAAGTCGATTCCATGGGAATGCTCATCGACTTCGTGCCGCTGCAAAAGGAGATCGCGCGGCTGACCGGCCGGCTCGACCATCGGTTTCTTAACGAGGTGGAGCCGTTCGACCGCACGAATCCATCCGCCGAAAATGTGGCACGTTACCTATGCGAAGAGCTGGGAAAGTCCGTTCCCGGAATGCAGCCAGAGTTCGCCGTCACGGTCGACCGCGTGGAAGTCTGGGAGACAGATAACTGTAGCGCTGTCTACTACTTACCGAAATAGGCGGCGTTGCGCGGGGCGAATTCCTGCCATTTTTCGGGCAGATCGTCGATGGCGAAAATCGCCGAAACCGGGCAAACCGGAACGCAGGCTCCGCAGTCGATGCATTCCACCGGGTCGATGTTCAGCAGCTCTTCCGTCTCGAATTTGGGATCGTCCTTTTTCGGGTGGATACAATCTACGGGGCATGCGTCGACACACGCCGTATCCTTTGTCCCGATGCAGGGTTCAGCGATCACATAAGCCATTGCGAGAAGTGCTCCTTGGAAGAACTGGTAAAAGACCATTGTGCCACACCTTTCCACCCCGAGGCGCGGCGCACGGGTGAAGCTACCTCTTCTTCGCAGGCACGGTCCACACATGGACCCGCCGCCAGCCGATCTCAACCGTCTTTTCCGGTTTCCAGTCGCCCATGTCGAACTGATGGGAGACGATGCGTGTGCCCGGCTTCAATTGCTCCAGCAAAATGGGCCGGAGCCGCAGATTCACCTCCGGCAGCAGGTACAGGGTCACAACCGATGCCTCGCGGAAATCGGACTTGAAAAGATCCTGCTCTACGAATTTGGCCTTACCGGATACGCCTTCCTTGGCGGCGTTGGCGTTGGCTTCCTTGATGCGCTCCGGGTTGATGTCTATTCCCACGCCGCGCGCCGCGCCATGCTTTTTGATCGCTTCGATCACAATACGCCCGTCGCCGCAGCCTAGGTCGTAGATTACATCTCCGGGCCTGATCTGCGCCAGTTTCATCATCTCCGCCAGCACTTCGGGAGGCGTCGGCACGTACGGCACATCGCCGGGACCCTCCTCAAATTGCGCCCACAGGGGCAGCGTCAGCAGGCAGAACGCCAAACGAGTCATCATGGGCCGTATTGTAATACTAGGGAGCGCCGAATAGTTTCGCGCCCGTATCCCACAGGATTGTTTGCTTTACGGCGTCCGGAACCGGCAGCGTCAAAATCTTGCCCAATTCGGTCGCGATGCTCTCCGGCAGGTCGCTGCCCGCCATAAGCCGGCCGGCCGGCACGTAGTGCATAAGATCCTGAATGTGGTGCGGCATCAGCGAACTCAGTTCGATATAGATATTCGGGCACACCTGAGCCGCCACGGCGCATTCCAACATGTAGACGGAGCTGCCTGCGTGACCCAACACGATCGGCACTTCCGGAAACCTTCGCGCCGCGGCAATGAATAGCGACGGCAACGAAAACGGGATGCCGGTGCCGGTATGCGCCACGACCGTCAAACCGTTTTCGAGTGCGGCCTGAAAGAAGAAATCGCTGCGCGCCGAAAGCGGGTTGAGCGGCTGATACATGGGTTGCAGCTTCAAACCGCGAAAGCCATAGGTCTCCCGGCAACGTTTCACTTCGGCCGCGAAACCGGCCTCCGGCACAAACGGATAGATGCAGGCCGCGCCGGCGAAACGGTCCGGCCATTGGCGCACGGCCGCGCCGATCTCGTCGTGCTCCCGGACATAATCGTCCACCACCGGAAAGGGGATCAGCAGGGACCGCTCAACGCCCTGCGCGTCCATGTGCCGCAGCAACTCTTCGGCCGTACACACGCGGCCGGAGTGCCGGGCGCGGCCGATGTGCGTGTGCGTGTCGAAGACGCGAAAACCGCCGATCATGGCCGCACCGCGGCCGCGATCAAGCTTCCCAACTCGTGCGTCTTCATTTGCCCGCCCACATCCGGCGTTCGCTTCGACGGATCGGCCAGCACCTCGGCGACCGCGCGGTGCAAAATCTCGCCGCCGCGATGAGCGCCGTCTCCGGGGAGCCAATCCAGCATCATCGCCACCGATAGAATCATCGCCACCGGATTGGCGATTCCCATACCGGCGATATCCGGAGCGGTTCCATGCGAAGGCTGGAACACCGCATACTGATCGCCCAGGTCGCCGGAGGGAGCCATGCCCATGCCGCCCACCAGTCCGGCCGCCAGATCCGAGAGAATATCGCCGAACATGTTCTCGGTCACCATCACGTCGAAGTCCCAGGGCCTTCGCACGAGAAACAGGGAGGCCGCGTCGACATACACTGCTTCGGTCTCCACGTCCGGATACTCGCGCGCGACATCCTGAAAGATTGTCCGGAAATAGGCCATGGAGGGCAGCACGTTGGCTTTGTCGACCAGCGTGACTTTCTTGCGCCGCTTCCGGGCCAACCGGAACGCGGAATGAAACAGCCGCACGGAGCCGTGCCGTGTGATCTTCATAGTGTCCATCGCCGCGTCGCCGTTCAGGTCGGCGCTTCCGTGCCGGGCCGCGAACAGCCCCTCGGTGCTCTCTCGGATCAGCACGAAGTCGATGGGTTTATCGCTTTTCAGTGGCGTATCGTTTGGATGGTAGGTCTTGATGGGCCGCAGGCCGCAGTAGAGATCCAGCCGTTCGCGCAGGTCGATCTGCGGCGTCATCTCCTTGCCGTCGGGCCAGCGGACGCCGGGAAGGCCCATCGCGCCGAGCAGAATGGCGTCGTAGCTCTTGCATTTTTCAAACGTGGCGTCTGGAAGGGGATTGCCGCTACGCAGAAACTCGCCGGCGCCCACGCCGAATTCGTCGCATTGAAATCGCAACGAGGGAATCGCCTGTTCCACGGCGCGCAGCGCCTTCACGCCCTCCGCCGTAACGTCTGGGCCAATGCCGTCCCCTGGAAGGACGGCGATTCGAAAAGAGGTCATTATCGCAGTAGCTTTCTATTTTCTTCCGAGTCTTCGATGACGCAGCGCCAGCCGACGATATTGCCGCCGTTGCCGCGGATGCGGAATGAGATGCGGAGGTGTTGTGCAGGGTCCGAGTCCCAACTGCCGCCGCGCGACACGCGTTCCTTGCCGGCCGCGGGACCCTTCGGATCCGCCTTGGGCGATTGCGCGTAGTAGCCTTTGTCGTAGTAGTCCGAGGTCAACTCCCACAGGTTGCCGAACATGTCGAACAGGCCGTACGCATTGGGGTCGAACTGCTTGACGCCGGCGACATACTCGAACCGGTCGTTGCCTTTTCTGCCGCTGAAGTTCGCTTTCTCCCTCGCGTTCTCGGCACTGAGGGGCACAATTTCGCCGTCCTTGCCGGCGCGCGCGGCGTACTCCCATTCGGCCTCAGTGGGAAGACGTCCGCCCGCCCATTTGCAGAACGCGGCGGCCTCATCGTAAGAAAAGGCGGGCATGGGCAGGTTCGTCGTGCGCCAGCCTTCGTGCTCCACCGGCGCGCGCGGCAGCTTCTTCTTGGGGTCGGTCAGCTCCAGAAACCGCTTGTACGCCTCCACGGTCACCTCCGTCTCACCCATCCAGAACGCCTTCGTCAAGGTCACGGCGTGGCGCGGCTTTTCGTGTTCCTCGCACTTGGTGTCGCTTGGCACGCAGCCCATCTGAAACGAGCCGGCCGGAATGTGCACATAGGGCTGGCGGTCCTTGGAATTTACCCGGTCCTTGCTAATGAACGTGTCGACGGGCTTGGCCGGCGGCGCTTCCTTCACAGGCGGCGGTGGAGGCGGGTCGGTGAAGCGGAAGGGCGTGCGCACCAGCGTGTTCAGAAAAGGATTCATTTTGCCGGCCGTCGCGCCGGCCACACCGCTCTGCGCGCCGGCCAGCAGTTCCAGCAGGGTGGTGCCAGGCTTGCGGATCAACTCCGCAACCTGGGTGGCGAACACGCCGCGCTGCGTGGCGTCCAGCGCGGCCGGGACTGCGTTCAGGGCGGAGGCCGACAGGAAGGCGATCTCTCCCAGATCTGACAACTCTGGCGCGGCCAACCCGGCGCCGCTGGCCTTAGCCAACAGTTCGCCCGGTTGCGCAGGCGCGTCGATGAGGATCATCTTGACACTGGCCTTCTTCTCGTCCAGAAGCTGGAACCAGCCCGTCAGCGAGGTCGCCAGGAAAGGCACCGGATCTGCGCGCTTCGGATCGAAATCGACCGGAACCATGAAATTGTCGCCCTCGGACTGCAACGCGTAGCCGTAGTAGTAGAACAGCACGATGTCGCCCGGCTGAACTGCGCTGAGCAGCCGGGGCTGCACTGTCTTCGCGAAGTCCGCCTGTGTGACGTTGCGAACCTCTTCCAACTGGAACTTAGCCGCCTGCAACGCGCCCTTCAGCTTTTCCACGGCGTCGCCGTTCACCGCGTGCGGCGCCAAGGTCCGATACTCGGAATTAATCAGCAGAAAGGCTCGCCGCGTCTGGGCCGGAGCGGACAGGCCCACCAGCGACAACACCGCGGCCGCGAGGAAAACGCGCATACGCCGATTTTATATTAGTCCCGCACGAACCAGCGGATTTGGATTAACGAGACCGGCGCGCCGGAGTTGTTCACCAGCACCGCACGCGAGTAGCGATTCGCTTCGGACGGCTCCGATTCCACCGCGATGCCCGGCGTGCCGGGCTCAATACGGATCGCCACATCTCCGGGGAAATTCCGGTTGATCGTACCCGTTGACGCGCCCTCGCGGCTGATCGTCAACTTTTGACCGGGGGGCAGTTCGCCCACCCACGTCATGGTGCCGCGGCGCGGTCCGGCGTAGGTGCCGGCCGGGACCGGCGCCTCCTTCTTCGCCGGCGGCTCCACGTTCTGTTTCTTCGTCTCCGCCGGCGGTGGAGGCGGTGGAGTCACCACCGGCCGTTCGGCGTCGCGAACGCGCAGCGACACGTTGACGCGCTCACTCGCTCCGTCACCGCTCACGACAATTTCACCTTGAAACGAACCCGGCGTCAGGCCGGCGGGCGCCACCTGCACCGTGATGGTGGCCGGTAGCGAGGTGGTTCCGGGGCTAACGCTGAGCCACGTGCCCCGCGCCCGCGCGGTCAGATTGGCGCGCGTTACGCCGCGGCCTTCCAGCCGGAAGGTATGAGTCTCCGGCGCCGCCGTTCCCTGCCGGACATCGAAGGTGAGCAGGCTGGGCTCCGCCCGTAAACTGCTGGCGTCCGGACGTTCCGGCGGCGCGGCGCGGCCCACGATTTTCAATGACACGTCGACCATTCGTACGGCCGGCTCGGCGCCCGCCGCTTCGATCTTCACCTGCGTCCGGTGGTCGCCGGGGCCCAGGGCCGCCGGAGCGATCGCCACGTTCAATTGGCCCGGCGTGGTTGCCTGGCCCGGATCCACATTCAGCCACGGCGCGGCGGACGCGGCCTTCACAGTGACTACGCCGCGCGCGCTGGAAAGCGCGATTAATTTAGGATCCGGCAGGCTCTCGCCCATCTTCCAGGTGAAAGCCATCTTGTTGGTGGAGATGTTCCAGGAAGCGGCTTCTTCCTTCGGCTTGAAGGCAATGTACCCGCCAGCCGCCAGCGCCACCGCCAGCACGCCGCCCACCGCCACCTTCCAACCCGCGATTCCCTGCGGCGGCTTAGGAGCGCCGATTTCGATCAGCCGTTTGTCCGCCCACGAGAGCAGGGCCTGCGCCTGCGGATCACCTGGAAATTCGGCGAGCAACACGCCCGCGCCGTCCTTCACCTGCTGCGGATTGTTCGCGCGCTTCTTCACTTCCAGATCGGCGATGCGCGTCGAGTAGTTCTGTCGCTTTAGGAACGCCGACCGCGCCGTGTTCAGTGCATCCAGCGCCTGAATCGCTTCCCCGTCCTTGGGATTCAGGTCGATGAGTCCACGCAGAGCGGCATTGGCTTCGTCGAAGCTGTTCTTTCGAATCCACTCCTGCGCTTTCTTCAACTGGCCGGCACGTTCGGACGCTGCCTTCTCGCGCTCCTTACTCAGCCGTTGCGTCAGCCGCTTGATGTCCGGGTGATCAGGCTTCATCGCGCCCGCCGAGCGCAGTGCGGTTTCGGCCAGTTCCAACCGCCGGTTATTCAGATGTTGTTCGATGCCTTGCAACGATTCGAAAAACGTCGCCTCGGCCTCCATCGCCTGCTGCAAACGGATCAGCCGGGCATCGCGCGGATTGGCAGCCAACGCCTGCTGGAGCCGCTGTTTGGCTTCGGCGATCGCGCCCTTTTCGATCAACTGCTCGATCGACTTCGCGAACGCCTCCTGGTCCGCCAGCGCCCGCTTCACGTTTAATTCTTCCAAGAGACGCTGAATCTCGACGGTTTCGCCAAACTGCTCGCGCGCCGATTCCAGATCCTGCCGCGCGACATCGAACCGGCCGCGGTCGATCTCCTGCGCGATCCGCGCCAGCCGCGCCGACAGATCGCCCGCCCGTTGCCGTCCGGCGGCGCGCATGGCCAGCGCAGCCCGAGCGGAGAACAACTCCGGATCGCCGGCGTGAACGGCCAAGGCGGCGTCCAGCACGGCCAACGCCTCGGCGTCCTTGCCTTGTCCCTCCAATACTCGCGCCTTTCTTTGCGCCTCTTCCTTCTCCTTGCGCGCCTGCTGTTCGTGGAGTCCGCGGTCGATTCCGTCGAGCAACGACTGCAACTCCGGCTCGTTCGGATACTGCGTCAGCGCGCCGCGCAGCAGCACCTGGGCCGACTCCCACTGCGACTCGGCGATCCGCTTGCGGGCCTCGGCGGCCGTGCCGGCCACTACGTCCCGTTTCTTGCGCAACCCTTGCTCGGCCTCGATCTCGCGCTCCAGGTCCTGCAACGCCGCCGAATCGCCGTACTGCGCCCGCAACGCCTGAATTCGCGCCGATGCGCCCGCCAGGTCTCCCTTGGCCCGTAACTCCCGGACGGACTGCAGCGCTGTCTCCAGCGCGCGGCGGTTCTCCTTGGCCTGGAGATCGGCCGAAAGCTCTTTCGTCAGCGCCTCCAGCGCCGGTACCTTACCAAACCGCTGGGCGGCCTCCCGCAGCCGCGCCAGCGCCTCATCGGTCTTTCCGGCGGCCCGCAAGTCGCTCGCGGCGCGCAGGGTTTCGTCGATCGCCCGGCGGTCGTCGCGCTGGCGAATCAATTGCACGCTCTCGTCGCGCAGGCCGGTCAAGGACGAATCGCCCTTGAACTCCTCCAGCGCCCGTTCCACCAGGTTCAGCGCACGATCCAGTTCCCCGTCCTGCTGGAACAGACGAACCCGGTCGACGACTTTTTGAATCGCCTCCCGCCGCTCAATGGCCTTGCGAACGTCGGCGCATCTGGCCAGCATCTCCGCGAGTCCGGGTTCGTCCGGGGACTCCTTGCGGACGGGCTGCAAGACTTTCTCAGCCTGGTCCACGCGCTCCTGCTTCAGCAGTTCGGCGGCTTCGGCCAAGGCTCTCTGACGGCGGTCGCGCTCCAGTTTCTCTTTCCTGGCCGCCTCGGCCTTAGCGAGCGCTTCGACAACATCGGTGGGCTCCCGCAGCCGCTGTTTCGCGCCGGTCAACAGGGCAATGGCTTCGTCAAACGAGCCGGCCGCCACTAGCGCGGAGGCCTGTTGCAGGGTTTCGTCCACCTCGCGGCGGCGCTCCTGCGAGTCGAAGGCATGCTGCACGCGAGTCATCACTTCGCGCGCCCGCACGTTGGTGGGATCGATAGCGATGGCCTGCTTTACCAGCTCGTGCGCGCCGGTGAAGTCGCGCTGGTCGGCCAGCTTGGCGGCCGCTTCCGCCGCCTCTTGCGCCTTCTTGTACTTGTCCACCGAACCGCGCGCCGTATCGAGCAGGTTGCGGATCTCGGTGTTGGCCGAGTCCAGCCGCAGCGCGTTCTCGAACTGCTGAATGGCCTCGGCGTAGCGGCCCTGCGAAAGCGCTTCCTGTCCGGTCTTGCGCATCGCCGTGACTTTGGGGACGATGGCCTGTTGCTGCGCCAACTTCTGGATCCGTTCGCGCAGTTGCCTGGCTTCGGTATTGAGCGGGTCGAGATCCAGAACACGCCGGACCACGCGCTGCGCCTCTTCGCCTTTCTGCTCCTCAAACAGCCGCCGCGCATCCGGCAACAGCGACGCCGCCCGCTGACGGCGCATTTCCATCAATATCGGCCCAAGGTCCAATTGGAACTCGCTCAGGCTTTGATAACGAAGATCGCGGTCTTTGGCCAGCGTCTTCATAATCATCTGGCTGAGCGACTCGGGACACTCCGGTACCAGCGCCGATGGCGCGGGCGGGTCGACGGTCGTAATGTTGTAGAGGATCGCCGGCGGCGACGAACCCTCAAACGGGAACCGGCCCGTGACGAATTCGTAGCAGATGGCGCCAAAGGCCCAGATGTCGCAGAGTTGATCGACATCGGCCTCGCGAAACTGCTCCGGGCTCATGTAGTTTAGGGTTCCGATCAGGAACCCGGCTTTGGTGAACCGGGTGGTGTCGGCTCGCGCCAGGCGCGCGATGCCGAAATCCATTACCTTTACGGTGCCCTCGCGCAGGACCATGATATTGGACGGCTTCACGTCGCGATGGATCACACCGCCTTCGTGGGCGCAGGCCAGGCCGGCGGCCACCTGTCGCAGAATCTCGATCTTATCCAGCAGCGGCATTGGCCGGTGCTCTTTCAGAATCTGCTGGAGGTCGAGGCCTTCCAGATACTCCATCACCAAAAACTGGTTCCCCTGCTCCTCGCCAAATTCGTGGATCGTCACCAGATTCGGATGATGCAGGTTGCCGGCCGTCGTCGCTTCCATCTTGAAACGGGTCAGCATGTCGCCGTCCGTCGCGTCCGGCAGCAGGACTTTGATGGCCACCACGCGGCCCACGGTGGGATCCAGCGCCTTGTAAACCCGCCCGAATCCGCCCCGTCCGATTTCGCCTTGGATAACGTATTTCCCGATCCGCTCCACTACGCACACCTCCGCCATGGGCCGGGGAACCAGCCGTGGCGCATAGCGATTCGTACGGAAAACTTCACAGGGACTCGTTCATGATACCGCTACCGGGAACCCGGATTTTTTTCGAGCTTCGTCCCACGTTGTGAGCGCCAATTGTTCAACCCGTTGGCGCTTCCCCGGCCGATTCACTTCAGTTTTCGGTGCGCAGTCTCCAGTGGCCGGATAGCGGGAACCGATTGAACCGACGGTTCGTGCCCCGATTCGGTTGATCGAATCGGACGGCTGGAGACGCAGGAGAACACCCGGAAACGTCACGCGCAACCGGCCGAATCGAGAATCGCACCGCCGGCTGATCGCGGAAAAGCCGTCTTCTCGTGAGGCGCTCGGCCGGTTTTTTCCGCGTTGTTGACTGAGGCCGCCTTGTCAGGCAGGCCCAGGCTCCCTTACCATTCTAGTAACGGCAGTGGCTCATAAGATATTGAGGAACAAAAAGATGAAGACATTCCACGTGTGCGGAATCATCCTTTGGGCGGGCATGGGCTTGATGGCGCAGAGCCGGTCGGTGGTGCGCTCGGGCAGCTTCGAAGTCGGAGGATTTGTCGGCGCCAGCTATGGCATCGACGAGTTTCGCTGGATGGGCGGCGCCAACGTGACCTATGCGGCCAACAAATGGATTCTGCCCTATGGCGAATTCAGCTATTTTCCGGGCATCGGCCGCAAGCAAAGCCGCACGATTCCCGGCCTGAGCCAGCCAGTCAACATCAACTACAACATCCCGCTGACCGATTTTCACGGCGGCGTGCACATCCGGATGCCGATTCGGGAGTTTCCCATCGTTCCATATGCCGTTTTCGGCGTGGGTATGATTCACGCTCCGTCGCGTCAATTCAACGTCAACGTCGAGGGGATTCAGGTGCCGTTCACCGCGGCCGCCTCCACCGACCCTGCGGTGAACTTCGGCGGAGGCCTGCGGTACTACATCAACCAGCGAGTAGGCGTCCGGGCGGAGGCCAAGGCCTACAAGCCCGGCGGCCAGTTCAAGGAAACGTTCGGCAAGGTGGAGTTCGGCTTTTTCGTTCAACTCCGCTAGTTCACTGCGTTACCGTCGGCGTCGAGCAGCGTCACTTCGCCCAGGTTCAACTCGCGGATTCCCTTTTCGATCTGGGCCCGGTCACCCACCACGACCCAAATCAACTTCTCCGGCCGCAAGACCTTCTCGGCGATGGCGTTGATGTCGGCGCGTTTAAGTGAATTCACCCGTTGCGCGTAGGTGGTGAAGTAATCGTCGGCCAGCCCCAGGCGGTTGATCATCAGTTGATCGCCCAACACGCCGCCCTTCGTCTCCCGTTGCCCGGCGAGCGAGCGCGTCAACGAAGCCTGCGTTTTTTGCAACTCTTCCTCGGTAATCGGCTTGTCGCGAATTATGTCCCGGAACTCCTTGATCACTTCGGCGAGCGACTCCTTGGTCTTGTCCGATTGCACCGGCGACATGGCTAGGAACGGCCTTTGCCCGCGGGCGTCGACGAAGGTTGTGAACGCGCCATAACTCCAGTGCTTGTCCTCGCGCAGGTTCATGTTCAAGCGCGAAGTGAACGCGCCGCCGAAGGCGGCGTTCAACACGTCAATCGCGGCTTCGTCCGGATTGTTCGATGGAGGCGCCACGTGGCCCGCCATGATCACCGATTGGATCGCGCCCGGTTTGTCGATGATGTACACCGTCGATTTCTCGCGGTGCTGCACTTGCGCCAGATTCTTCTTCGGCACATCGGCACGCGTCCAGTCGCCGAACAGCTTCTCGAGCTTCGGCTTCATCTCATCCAGCGTCGTATCGCCAACGATATGCAGCACGGCATTGTTCGGCCGGTAAAACGTTCCGTGGAACTTGGTGAGCGTTTCGCGGACAATCTGCTTGACCGACGCCTCCGTGCCGCTGCCCGTGAACGGATTCGAATAGGCGTGGCCTTTGCCGTAAATGAGACCGGGAAACACGCGCATCGCCATGGAGTTCGGTTCGGACTTTTCGCGCTGGATGCCGTCGGACTGCAGCTTCTTCAGCCTTTCGAAATCGGCCGGCGGGAAGGCGGGGTTGCGAATGACGTCGGCGTAAAGATCCAGCGACTCATCCAGGTTCATCTTCAGGGCCGACAGATTGACCGACGACATATCGAGGTTCGAAAACGCCTGAATCGCCGAACCGAGTTCGGCGTTGCGTTCGGCGATCTCCGGCCCGGTCCGCTTCGTCGTGCCTTCGAGCATCATCTTGTTCAACAGAGAGGCGGTGCCGGGCTGGAAGAACTGATCGGCCGCATACCCGGCGTCGAACTGCATCGCCATGGACAGGGTGGGCGTCTCATGGCGCTCACTGAGCACCACGCGAAGACCGTTCGAAAGGGTCGTCTTCTGCATCGGCGGCACTCGCAGCGCTGGCGCGCCGCCCGCGGCCGGCAGCGCCGACCGGTCGATGTCCTTCGAAAACTCCTTCAGCCTGGGCTTGGGATGGATCTCCAGCGTATAGACTCCGTCGTCCAACCACTGGTTGGCGACACGCTTCACTTCGTTCCAGGTGGCCTTTTCGGTGATCTCGATCGACTTTTTGTAGCAGCCCGGATCCCCCGTATACACTTCGCAGCTCGCCAGCACGTCGGACTTGCCGCCAAAGCCGCCGATCCGTTCGATGCCATTCAGGAAGCCCGCCAAGGTGCGCGTCTTGATCTGGCGCAACTCGGCTTCGGTGGGTCCGGTGTGCAGGAAGGCCTTGACCTCTTCGTCCAGCGCCGCTTCCAGTTTCGTCAACGAAACGCCGGGACGCGCCGTCACGGTGATCATGAAGTTCCCGCCGATTTCGTTCTTGTCGTTGTCCACCTGCACAGCGCTGGCGAGCTGATCTTTCTGTATCAGCCGCCTATAGAGCCGGGATGTCCGCCCTCCGCCCAGCGCGGAGGCGGCGATGTCCAGCATCTCCGAGTCATAGGTGTAGTTCTGAGGCACGTTCCAGACCTTCATCACCCGCGCCTGGGGCACCTGGTCGTAGGCTACTTGGCGCTTGGCGCCGTCCAGTTTGGCGATCCATTCGCGATGCCTCACCGGCGGCGGTCCCGGCGGAATCCAGCCGAAGTACTTCTCCACCTTCTCCTTCGCCGTTTTTGCGTCGATATCGCCGGCGATCACCAGCACCGTATTCGCCGCGCCGTAATAGGTTTTGAACCACTCCTGCACATCCTTCAACGTCGCGGCGTTCAGATCCTCCATGGAGCCGATGACGGTCCATGAGTAGGGATGCTCCTGCGGGTACATAGCTTTTGTGACGATCTCGTAGGCCAATCCGTACGGTGCGTTCTCGCCCTGGCGCTTCTCGTTCTGCACCACGCCGCGCTGCTCGTCGAGCTTTTTGAGATCCAGCACTTCAAGCAGGTGGCCCATGCGGTCGGACTCCAGGAACAGCACCTGGTCCAGCGCCGGCACCGGCACGTTCTGGAAATAGTTGGTGCGATCGTTATTGGTCGTACCGTTCAGGTCCGTGGCGCCCAGCCGCTCCAGCGCCTGGAAATAATCATCGTTGAAGTGCTTCGACCCGTTGAACATGACGTGTTCAAACAGGTGGGCGAAGCCGGACTTGCCGGACTTCTCGTTCTTGGAGCCGACGTGATACCAGAGGTTCACGGCGACGATGGGCGCCTTGCGATCCTCATGGACGATCACGCGCAGGCCGTTCGGAAGAACGAACTTCTGGTAGGGAATGTCGATTTCGATTTTTTTTGCCGCCGGCTGGGTGAAGGCTGCGGCCGTGGCCAGAACGCCCAGGGTAAGGGCGGAATGAATCCTCATATGCCCGTTGTAACATGCAAAAGACATGGCACAACCGTCCCGACGCGAAATTTTGCAGGCCGGGGCTGTACCCGCCAGCCGGCGGGGCGAACCGCGGTACAACCTTTTGTTCCTGATGTCGGACCAGCATCAGCGGGCGGCCTCCGGCTGCTACGGCCACGCCGCGGTGCGCACGCCGAACATCGACGCGTTGGCCGCGCGGGCCGTTCGCTTCACATCGGCCTACTGCCCATCACCGGTCTGCGTGCCGTCGCGCGGATCGCTGATAACGGGCCTCTACGCCCACAAACATGGGGCAAAAATCCTCCAGGATCCGCTTCCCGCCGAAATTCCGACGATCGGGCACTTCTTCGCCGAACGCGGCTACTCCACCGGGGCGATCGGCAAAATGCACTTCGTGGACGAAACTCGCCGCCACGGGTTCGCCCACCGCTTGAACGAAGGCTCGTTCCATCACACGCTCAGCGCGGAGGACCGGAAGCGGTTCCGCGAAGCGTCCGGCGACGCAGGCGGAATCGACGGCGCCGGCCTGGACCTGCCTGCCCGTTATTTTGAAGACAACTGGTTCGCCGATCGCGCCGTCGAGTTCCTTCACCAGAACAGGAACAAGCCGTTCTGCCTATGGGCGTCGTTCGTCCAGCCGCATACGCCGTTTCGGCCAATGAAACGGTACTTTGACATGTATCAACCGGACCGGTTGGAGTTGCCCCGCCGGCCGCCGGACGATCTGGAGTCCGGATTCGAAGGGCACCGCATCCGGGCCATGGAGCGCGGCTGGTATCGGCAGTCCGACGAAGCCGCCCGCCGCTCGCTCGCCGGCTACTATGGCAACGTCAGCCAAATGGATGCGAACGTCGGCCGCGTCCACGATGCGCTGCGCGAACTGGGCCTGGATAAGAACACGGTAGTGGTATATACGTCCGATCACGGTGAGATGGCCGGCGCCCATCGCATGTGGACCAAGCACAACATGTTCGAAGAGTCGGTCGGCGTGCCGCTGCTGATCAGCATGCCTGGCGGCGCCAGCGGCCGCCGCACGGAGATCATCGAGCAGATCGACCTGTTCCCGGCGCTGACCGAGCTTTGCGGGCTCGGCGCGGTGAAAGGCCTGCACGGCCGGAGCTTCGCCGCGCTTTTGCGGGGCCGCCGCTACACCCCCCGGGAGTTCGCCTACTCGGAGTATTGGTTCTGCCGTAACGTTTTCACGAAGGACGACCGGTACGTCGGCAAAGGGCCGATTCTGATGGTGCGGACGGACCGCTGGAAGCTGAATTACCTGGACTGGGGGCGCAGCGAGCTGTTCGACCTTTCCAATGATCCCGGCGAGTTCATCAACCGCATCGACGACACCGGACTTGGCGGCGTGGTGAAGGAGCTGACGGCGATCGCCCGCCGCCAGTCTATACAATAGGGTTTCGAGTTCCAATGGGTTTGCTAATCAACGGTGAGTACGTAGACGACGCGGTCATCCGCCAGGAGGCGGCCTCCATGCGCCCCCGCTACGAAGAGATGGTTCAGGACATGGACCCTATCGAAAAGGAGATGCAGCTCCGGGAGTGGTCGCGCGAGAACGTGATCGAACGGGTCTTGCTCCGGCAGGAGGCGATGAAGGATGCAACGCCGGTTCCGGCCGAAGAGATCGACGAACGGCTGACCGCGATGTTCCCGCCCGCGGGCGGCGTGGAGGACTGCGAAGCCGGGACCACGCGTGCTGGCGTCGACAAGGACGCCGCCCGTAAGGACATCGAAGCCCAGATTCGTGTGGAACGATTAATCCGCGCTGTGCAAGAGAAGGCCCCGAAGGCGAGCAAGAAGGAGCTGACTGAGTTCTACAAGCAGAATCGGGAAGCCTTTAAGACGCCGCCGATGGTGTGGGCCTCCCATGTGGTCAAGAATGTCGGAGAAGGCGCCGACGAAAACGCGGCGCTGGAAGAGATCAAGAAGGCCGAACAGGAGATTCTCGGCGGCGCGCCGTTTAACGAAATCGCCGACAAGTACTCCGACTGCGCCGGCCAAGGCGGCAATCTCGGATGGTTTCCGGCCGGTGAGATGGTCGAGGAGTTCGAAGAGATCGTCTTCAAGATGAAGCCGGGCGAACGCAGCGATATATTCCGGACCATGTTCGGCTGGCATATCGCGCTCGTTCACGAGAAGCGCGCCGAAGGCACCCGCACGTTGGACGAAGTGAAAGAGCAGATCGAAGCCGAGATCGGACGCGGTAAGCAGGAGAAGGCGCTGGAGGATTTCGTCGATGCGCTGCGCGCCAAGGCGACCGTAAAGACGGCCAAACAGCCGGCATGAGTAACCCGTTCCGCATCACCGGAATCAACCCCTGCTGTGTCCCCAGCAAGTCCCGGGCCGAGGATTTGGTGGAGTCGCAAAAACGCGCCGCCGAGCGGCGAATCGTCCGGGCGGGTTCCACGGAGGGGATGGTGAGGCTGGACGGCGGAAAGTTCCTGATGGGGACCGAGGACCGGGAGGGCTTTCCGGCCGACGGCGAGGGTCCAATCCGGGAGACCCATGTCGACCCGTTTTACATTGATTCCGGTTCGATTACGAATTCTCAATTCATGGAATTTCGCCATGCGACCGGCTACAAAACGGAGTCGGAGCGGTTTGGCTGGTCGTTCGTCTTCCAGGGCCACATTGAGCCGGAACGCTACAAGAATCTTGTGGAAGACACGGTTCTGGCGGTGCCGTGGTGGTGCAAGGTGCCGGGCGCGGACTGGGCGCATCCCGAGGGGCCGGATTCGTCGATCAGTCACCGTTTGGATACACCCGTAACACACGTTTCGTGGAACGACGCGAACGCCTATGCCGAATGGGCGGGCAAACGCCTGCCTTCCGAGGCTGAGTGGGAGTACGCCGCTCGCGGGGGTCTGGAGCAGGCCACCTATCCTTGGGGCAACGAACTCACGCCAAACGGTGTCCACATGTGCAACATCTGGCAGGGCGAATTTCCGGACACCGATTTGGGGGAGGACGGGTTCACAGCCCCGGCTCCCGTTCATTCGTTTCCGGCAAATGGCTATGGAATCTATAGCTTAGTGGGAAACGCCTGGGAGTGGTGCGCCGATTGGTTCGACCCCTTCTGGCATACCAATACGACCCGGATCAATCCGGTCGGCCCGGCCACCGGCACCCAGAAGTCGATGCGCGGTGGGTCCTATTTGTGCCACAAAAGCTACTGCAATCGATACCGCGTGGCGGCGCGGACGAAGAACACCCCCGACTCTGCGACGACCAATATCACCTTTCGGTGCGTCAGGGACATCTGACGCCGTCTCAGACGATCTAGTACTAGAACTTCGGTATTAAAGAATTGGGACTAGGTCTATTGACCGTTCTAGGCGATTCGCATTAGTCTTGTTGTAACGTGACCGAGCAAAGAAGAAACCAACGATTTGATCTTAAGCTCCCCATCGAACTCCTGCGCGCGGGAACCGATTCCCTGCCGCAGGTAGGCGAGACGAAAAACATGAGCTCATGTGGCGTTTTATTCACATCGGAAAAAGGCCTCCCAGAAGGCTCGTCCATTGAATATCTCGTCACTCTGCCGAATGGTACGGAAGAACCGGCCTTGCGCCTGCGCTGCATGGGTAAGGTCGTCCGTACGGAATCTCGTGCCAGCGACCCGGTGCGGTATCCATTCGCCGTCGCCGCGACGCTCGAGCGACACGAGTTCGTACGCAAATAGGCGTGTTGACGCGCCGGGCGGTCTTTGGGGCTCCGGCCCTGCTACTCGCTCAAAAAACCGCCCCGGAACGGCTCAACGTGTTGTTCGTCGCCTCGGACGACCTGAATAACTCGCTCGGCTGCTACGGGCATCCTTTGGTCAAGACGCCCAACATCGACAAACTGGCCCGATCCGGGGTCCGTTTCGACAGGGCGTACTGCCAGTTCCCGCTCTGCGGCCCAAGCCGCACTTCTTTGTTGAGCGGCCTGAGGCCCGATACCACGACTATTCTGGCGAACCAGATTGCGATTCGCGACCGCGTTCCGGACGTCGTCACGTTACCCCAACTCTTCCGGAACAACGGCTGGCGGAGCGTGCGCGCGGGCAAGATGTACCACATGGACGTTCCGGCCGGCGTTGGGACGAACAACTTCGACGACGAGCAGTCCTGGGATTTGGCGGTCAGCCCAAAGGGCGCCGAGCAGCGCACGGCTGGGGACCGCAAAACGTTAGGCAAAGGCTGGCAGGTGATCTCGTTCGCCGGAGACGGCAAGGACCAGGCCGACGATCGCGCCACCGAACTCGCTTTGGAGACGATCGATAAGACCGCCGGGCAGCCGTGGTTCATCGGACTGGGCTACCTCCGTCCGCATCTGCCAGGCGTGGCGCCGTCCCGCTTTTTTGACCTCTACCCGCTGGACAAGATTCCTGCTCCGTACAATCCGGCGAACGATCGCGACGACATTCCCCGCGCCAGCGAGATCGCAATCAATACACGCGCCAACGACATGGGCATGAATGAGACGGAACGCCGCGAGGCCATTCGCGCCTACTACGCCTGCATCTCGTACATGGACTGGCAGTTGGGCCGCGTGCTGGATCACCTGGACAAGACGAACCAGCGCCGGAAAACAGCGGTTGTCTTCTGGGGCGATCATGGCTGGCATCTCGGCGAGCATCACCGCTGGCACAAGCGCAGTCTGTTCGAAGAGTCCGCGCGCGCTCCGCTCATTGTCAGCGCGCCCGGAATGCGCGGAAACGGCAAGGCGTCGAAGGCCCTGGTGGAGTTCGTCGACATCTATCCGACAGTCGCCGAACTCGGCGGCCTGCGGGCTCCGGATCGTCTGGAGGGCCAGAGTATGACGCCACTGCTGCACAACCCGTCGCGCCGCTGGAAGAAGGCGGCTTTCACCCAGATGTACACGCCGGAGGAGAAGATCGTGGGCCGCGCCGTGGTAACGGACCGTCACCGCTACATCCGCTGGGACGGGCCGTATCCAGGCGAAGAGCTCTTCGACCACGCAACAGACCCGCGCGAGTTCACCAACCTCTCGGCAGATCCGAAGCACGCCGCGCTGAAGGCGCGCATGGCGGCCATCCTGGATGCAGGCTGGCGCGCCGCCCGTCCTGATTAACGCGGGGAATCAGAAAAACAACCGCAGCCGCAGTTCGATCTGCCGCGGGTCGAACGTTCCCATGCCCCAAGTGCCGAAGTTATCGTTCTGGATCATGCCGGGGCGAATGCCCTGAGCGCGCTGCGCGGCCGTCACATTCGTGAAGGTCCCGCCCAGGCCGGTGTTCATCACCGGCCGGAACTGGGTATTGTTGAACAGATTCGAAGCTTCCGCGGAGACCTGGAACTGCAGCTTTTCTCGAACGGCGAACTGCTTTTGCAAGCTCATGTTGACGTTCCAGCGGCCGTTGCCCCGGATGTCGCCGTAGCGGTTCGCCGACGTGCCAAACCAATAGACGTCCGGCGCGATCGTTCCGTTGGGCAGGTTTACGGTGCGGCCGGTGAAGGCGTCGGAGCTGTACTTCAGGAAACAGTAGCGGCACACGACGACCTGCCGTCCGCTTGGCAGCGAAACGGTTCGTGCCGCCGGGGTGGCTCCCGTATACCAGCGTTGCAGTTCCTTCGGGACCTCGACTTGCACACCGGAGACGCGGTCTCCGAGACCAGTAAGGGACCCGGTCGCGCCGCCGAAACCCTGCTGCGGTTGTCCGGACTGGGCGATGAAAGTACCGCCCACGTTCCAGCCACTCAATGCGCCCTTCAGCACGCCATTCTGGAACGGTGCGGGCGGCGTCCACACCCAGGTCGCCACAAGCCGGTGCGGGATGTCGTTCGGCGAAATCGTGTAGCTGTTCGAAAGGTTCCGCCGGTCCAGCGTTCCGGACGCCGTGCCGGCATTCTCCGCATAATTGTTGCCCTGCGCTTCACCGAACCAGGCCTCAATCGTGCGGGACCAGGTGTAGTGCGCGGAGAACAGTAATCCGTTTGAAAAGTTCTTCTGCAACTGCGCCATCAGCGCGCTGTACGTGTAATAACCCTGCGGCGCTCCCAGCAGGTTGTTCGGATGCAGCGTGTATTGCAGCGAGGTATTGCGGCGCGGCACCGTGGGATTGCCGAACACGCCGTTGAACGGAACCCGCTGGCCGCCGGCCGGCTGGAAGGGATTGGTGACCAGTTGGTTGGCCGGGTTGGTGCCGTTGTTGGCGATGTAGGAGTCGCGCCACTGTTGCAGCAGAGCGTCCGGCAGATCCTGGTCGTTGTTCACATTCCAGCGGCCGAGTTGCAGGTGATATCCGCGCGCGCCGGAGTAGCCGATTTGCGCCAGCCAGTCGCGGGCGATCTTCCGCTCCACGAACAGATTCCACTGCATGATCTTGCCGTTTTCCATGTTGTCGTAGTTGAACCGCGGCTCGTTGTTGCCGTCGCCGTAGTACTGGGCCGCGCGGCGGTTGGAACCGATGGCCGGAATCATCTGCGTCACGCGGTTGTAGGGCGCCACCAGCGAACCGGCCGGACTGGCGCCATACTGCGCCGCCAGGGGATCGTTGGTGCGGTCGACGAAATTCTGCGCGCCAAAGTAGTAGGGGCCGCCGAAGTAGCCGGTGTTCGAAGGCGTGTAGGTGACTCCGAAACCGGACCGGATAACCCACGAATCGGTCACGCGATAGGCTAGTCCGGTGCGGGGTCCCCAGTTATCGCGGGGCATCCGGTACAGGCTTCGGCCCAACCCGTCGAAACCGGGGAACATGAAGTTGCCCTGGGTGCCGAACGGGTTCTGTCCGCGATAGCTAAAGCTCGAAATCCGGTTATAGCGTTCCGACGGCGCCTGCTGCAGGTCGTATCGAACGCCGAGGTTCACGGTCAGGCGGGAGTTGACGCGCCAGTCGCTTTGGCTGTAGAAGGCGCCGTACTTCGCCGATAGCGCCAGCAGCACGGCGTTCTCGCCGGCCTGGATATCGCCCGCGCCCAGCAACGCGCTGGCGATGGGTGAACCGGACTGTTCGCCCGTGACGGCGTTGACGGTCTGCCCTTGCGCCTGGATGATGTTACCGGTGGTGAACGCATTGGCCGAGCGGAACCAGAACTTGCCGCGCGCGTCGGAGTAGTTCGAAAGATAATTGCGGAACTCGCCGCCCCACTTGTGAGTCCATTTGCCAGTGGTCTTGGTCAACGATCCCACGAGATTCCAGTTCGTCTGGCGTTCGATCTTGGCAAGGTAGCCTGTGCCATTTAGACCGGAAACCACGCTGAAGCCGCCGCCGCCCTGATTCCATTCCGGAAAGGCGCCCTGCAGCCCGGGCGCGCCCAGGAACGAACTGGGTACCCCCAGCGCGGTGTAGTCCATATCGTCGTAGGTAGCCGACCGGTTCTCGGCGGCCACGCGAGTCAATCCTACGCGAAAATCGGCCACCGTCGTGGGGTTGATCAGCCACGTATCGCCGATCGAACCGTAGTAGTTCCGGTCCCCGTTCACCGCCCCGATAAAGCCGCCCTGGGTGGTGAAAGCCCGCGTGTTCGAGCCCCAGCCGTTCGGCGAGTCGATGCTGCCGAGGTTGGAACCGAACGTGCCATAAAGCGAGTGCTTCGCCATCCGGTGGTCCACGCGGGTATTGATGGCGTTGCGCTCAAACTTGCGGGTCATGCGGTTATAGAAGTTGTTGACATTTCGCGGATCGTCCGGCGTCCGGTTCGGTGCTGGGAATTCGTTCACCAGCCGGGCAAAGCCCTGGTTGATGCGGCTGGCCGGAATCACGTTGTTCGGAAAGGCGTTCCGGCGCCACTGGCCGGTGACACCCGCAACCGGCGTGACATTGAATGGATCGAACACCTGCACCGGCACGAAGCTCGCGCCCACCTGCGTTACGGACTGGGAGAAATCGCCACGCCGCTCCAGCGCGGTGGGTACGGAGCGGAAGTAGTCCAGCGCCTGGTTGAACCGGAAACCCTCGTAGCTTGCGAAGAAAAAGGTCTTGTCTTTGCCGTTGTAAATCTTCGGCAGCATCACGGGCCCGCCAAGCGTCGCCGAGTAGCCCTGCTGCTTGAAGGGCAGCCGGGGGACGAACGGCTGGTTGGCGTTGTTCTCGAAACGGTTGGCGTTCAACGCCTCGTTGCGGAGCCGGAACTGGCCGGAACCATGAAACTGATTCGTACCGCTCTTGGTCGTTATGATCACCGTGCCCTGGCTGCGCCCGTACTCGGCGGACATATTGTTGATGGTCGTTTTCACCTCCTGCACGCCTTCGGTGTTCGGCATCACCGCCACCTCGTTCCACGCCGACGCCTGGATCGACACGCCATCGAGTTGGACATCGTTGCCGAACGCCTGGCCGCCGTTCACCTGGAAATTAGAGAACGTCCGCCGCCCTTCCGTGCCGATCCCAAAACTCTGGGCCGACTGCGTATCGTTCATCGCCGCGCGGGCTACAACGCCCTGTTGGAGCACCGCGTAGTTGAGCGGGTTGTTGTTGATGTTCGGAATCGATTTGATCACCTGCTCGGAGATGGCATTGGTCACGCGGCTGGATTCGCTCTGCAACTCGACAGCGGAGGCGGTAACGGAGACTGACGTCTCCACGGCGCCCACCTCCAGCGCGATATCTACGCGCGCCGTCTGCGCCGTTGTCAGCGCAATCCCTTTGCGCGAGGCGGTCTTGAATCCGGCCTTGCGGGCCGTCACTTCGTAGTTGCCGAATTGAAGATACGGCGCCACATACTCGCCCGAGTCCGGCGTGGTGACGGTGAAATTCGAGTTCGTGTTGATCTCCCGGACGACGATCTCAACACCGGGCGCGGGGGCGCCCGTTGGGTCGGTCACTTTGCCGACAATCGTGCCGGAGCGGATTTGTGCAACGACGGAGAACGCGCTGAAAAGCGCGGTAGAGAGAACTGCTTTCATAAAGACTCCTTCTTGTCTCCCAGCATGCACCATTTCTCCGCTCCGCGCAGGATACAATTTCAGCGATGCGCATCGCGTGGATTCTAATGAGCGTCTGCTCCGGAGCCGAGTGGCCCTCGTTCCGGGGCCCGAATGGTTCGGGTGTCGCGGTGTCGCAGGCGCTGCCGGCGGAGATCGGCCCCAGCAAGAACGTCCGCTGGCGGGTGGAGGTTCCCGCGGGGAGTTCGTCCCCTGTGCTGACGCGCGACGCGCTGTTCCTGACGGGGTACGAGAACAACCGGCTTCTGACGATGAAGCTGGACCGCGCGTCGGGCAAGGTGCTGTGGCGGCGTCCGCTGCAGCCGGCGAGGACCGATGCCCGCCACAAACTGAACAACGCCGCCAGCCCCACGCCGGTCACCGACGGATCCAACGTCTACGCCTTCTTCAGCGAATTCGGCCTGGTCTCCTACGGTCCGGACGGCGATGAGCGCTGGCGCGTCCCCTTGGGACCCTTCGTCAATCTGCACGGTATGGCGGCCTCGCCGATCCTGGCCGGCGAGACGCTGATTCTGCTGTGCGATCAGGATTCGGAGTCGTATCTGCTGGCCTTGAACAAGAATACCGGCCGTGAGCTGTGGCGCACGGTCCGGCCAGCGGTCGTGCACGGGTTCGCCACCGCGACACTGTACCGGGATCAGATCATAGTCCCCGGCTCCTATCTTCTGGCCGCTTACGACGTGGCGACCGGCCGGGAGCGGTGGTCGGTGCGCGGCCTTTCCTGGCAGATCAAGGCCTCGGCCGTCGCCGAGGGCGATACGATTTACGCCACCGGCTGGGCGCCTGGCGCCGATCCGGGCCAGGCTAAACCGATCCCGGCCTTCGAGGAGGCCGCGGCCACGGCCGACGCCAACAAGGACGGAAAGCTGCAGAGCGCCGAGTTACCCGAACCTTGGAGGCACGGCGGCAGCTGGACGGCCATCGACTTGGACAAAGACGGCGGCCTGGATCGCCGCGAATGGGGCTTCTACCGGGCACGCCGGGAGGCGAACAACGTGACCATGGCCGTCCGGCCTGGCGACGCGCGCGGCGACCTGACGGACACGCACGTCGTCTGGAAGCATCAGCGAATGGTGCCGGAGGTGCCGTCGCCCCTCGTTCTGGATGGCGTCCTGTATACCGTGAAAACCGGTGGCATCGTCACGGCGATGTCGGCCAAAACCGGCGAAATCAAGAAAACCGCCCGTGTGCAAGGCGCCATCGACGGCTACTACGCTTCGCCGGTGGCCGCCGACGGCAAGATCTTCCTGTGCAGCGAAAAAGGCAAGACGGCGGTTCTAAGGGCGGGCGAGGACTGGGAAACTTTGTCTGTCAACGACTTCGACGAGCCGATCTACGCCACCCCGGCCATCGCGGACGATACGCTGTATCTGCGCACGGCGCAGGCGTTGTACGCGTTCGGGAAGAAATAAATGCTATTCATCGGAACATAGTACATAGAAGTAACGTATACTGCTCTGAGTGGCGTATACCGAAGAAAACAAGGACCGCCGAGTGGTCCAGATCCGAAAGGGCCTGCTGGAACTGGCCGCCATGGCGGCGCTTTACCGGACCCGCCATTACGGCTACTCATTAATCAAGGCGCTTTCGACGGGCGAAGGCCCTCCGCTGAAGGAGGGGACGATATACCCGATCCTCGCGCGTCTGGATCGCGACGGCCTGGTTGCGTCGGAATGGGTAGAGTCCGAACACGGGCCGCCGCGCAAATATTACACTCTCACCGGCGACGGCCAGGCGCTGTTTGAAGAGCTTCGCGGCGAGTTCAACCATCTGGCGTTGCTCATTCGCGATGCGGCGGCGGAGACAGCCGGACCGCAACTCGTGGGACTTCCAATCAGAAAGGCGCAATAACACCATGGACACAAACGGATTGCTGGTGAATGACTATTTGGACCGGGTACGGGTGCGGCTCACCGGCCTGCCCTTGGCGGAGCGGAACGAATTCATTCGCGAGTTGGATTCCCATATTCGGGACGCATACCGGCAGACGCCCGGAGACGACGGACCCGCGCGAATGCTGCAGGTGTTGCGAAATCTCGGCGAGCCAGCCGAACTCGCCGCCGGCCGGACGCCCGTCGCCGCGCGGGAGACAAAACTGCGTCTTCCCATACGCGTGCTGGGCATGTTGTTCGGAACGATCTTTGGACTCCCGCTCACCGCGGCGCTGACCGGCGCGACCGCCTATCTGGTGGCGGCGCTCACAGGCATTTTGGCCGGGCTCTTTGCCGCCAGCGCGGGCCTGCTGACCGCCGGCTCGACGCTGGTGATTCTCGGCCTGACCCGCATCTACCGGCCGGACCTGTGGGAACTGGCGGCCACGCTGAGCAACATCCGCCTGAAGACCGACGTTTCGGAAGCTCTCGCGCATCTCACCGAAGCCGACCAGGGCTTGATTCTCCTTTGCCTCGGCCTGGTGCTGGCGGCGCTTTCGGTGGGCGTATTTAAAGTGGCGCAACAGTATTTCCGCGTGTACCGATTCGCTCTCGCCAAAATCTGGACGGCGGTCCGATGGGTGGCGTCCCGGATCGGGGCGTTTGTTCGAGGCGTGGCGCACGACCTGGGCCTGTTCGGGCCTCGCGGCGTTGTGTATCAGCCGTAGCGCGGCGTCAAAACGCCGTGGTCAATCCCGCGTCAGGTTGCGTACAATCGCGGCCACGCGTTTCCCTCGCAACTCAGCGGCAACTTTCATTCCGAAACCGGATGAAGCCGCCTCAAAACCGGAACGACAAAGTAATATTCATCAGCCCCTGGCCGCCGGCGTTTGCCGTCGTGCCCTCGTCGGAGGTCGACGTGGAAACCTTGCCGAATGCCGCCGGGTTCGTGAAATTCACGACCGTGTTGGGCGCCGACAAGTTAAACCACTTGAGCGGATTCTGGAAGTCGAAGCGGAACTCGGTCGTGTAACGTTCGCGGACATTCCACTTCTTGGAGGCGGAGAACTGGGAATCGATGAAGCGCTGCCGGTCGAACGTGTTCCGGCCCACGTTGCCCATTGTGAAGGCGGCCGGGTAGGAGAAGTAGTTCATCGACTCGATCAGCGTGTTTTGCGCCGCCTGGACAAAGCGGTTGGTGCCGATGTCCTGCCAGTTGTCCCGCAACCGGGCGCGGTCACCCGTCGAGTTGGGCCGGCCGGCGCGAGTGGCTACGACGCCGGGCATGTATTGAACCGGGCTGCCGGCGAAAGTGAAGGTCAGCGAATCGCCGCTCGAGATCCGGTACAGGTATACGACGTCGAATCCGCCGAAGACGGCGTTGGTCCAGCCGTTGGAGTTGAGCCATTTGCGCCCTCTGCCGAACGGCAGCTCGTACGTCATACTGCCGGTGTATTGGTGGGTCCGGTTGTTGGCCGCCTCGGCGCGATCCATGGAGCGCGGCAGAAGGTTGTTGGAACTTGAGGAGTCGATTACCTTGGAGTAGGTGTAGAACGTCAGGAACGACAGGCCGTTCGATATGCGCTTGTCAATTTTCACGGTCCCGGCGTGGTAGTTCGAGCGTGCGCCGTTGGTTCGGAATTGAATTCCGCCAAAGTTCGGGAACGGCCGGAAGATCTGGGTGTTGGACTGAAACGCGCTGAACTGCGCCGGATCGGTTAGACGCAGGTTGTTCGCCCAATCGTAGGAAAGACCGTTGATTTCGCGGTTCTCGAATCCGTTCACCGAAGCGTTCGCCGTGTAGGACACTTCCACCAGATAATTGGACGCGAAGCTGTGCTGCAGGCCGAAGTTCCAACTCATGGTGTAGGGCGAGACGCGATTCGGATCCACCCACGTAGCGCCGCGCCCGCCGAAATTCGTCCCGGCAAACGGGATGGTGCCGTCGGCGCGCTGCGCGGGCCGCAGCAGCAGGGAGGCCAGCGGGCCCTGGCTCAGTTGGAAGCGGGGCCGGAAGTCGCCGTTCGGTGTGTCGATGCGCGAGGTCACGGCACCGTACTCTTCCGAGGGCGCCACCGGTAGCCGCTCATCCACCGTGGACACCGCAAACCCCGTTCGCAACACAAAACGGCGCGGCAGTGTCCAGGCCAGGCCAACGCGGGGCTGGAAATTATTCCAGTCCTTCTTGTGTACCCTCTTGGGGTGCGTGATGACACCACGCCCGCCGGCTACGACGTTATCGGCGCCCAGCGGATCGAAGCTCGAAATCTGCCCGTACTTGTTGTTCTGCGTGCTCTGCACCTGATAGCGAACGCCGATGTTGAGCGTGAGCGTGGGCAGGATCTTCCAGTCGTCCTGTGCGTAGAACGATTGAATCCAGTTGCGCGGCAGATTGCTCAAAAGGTTGGACGTAATGGTGTAGCTGGAGACGGCGCCCACCATCAACTGGCTGAGCGCATTCCCGCCGGTGTTGGGAATGCCGGAGCCGTTCGGATTCAACCCCGCCGTGGAGGCCAGGTTAAACGTTCCCGCGTTGTTGTCCCGCGTATAGTTGTTCCGCCGCAGCCGCATGATATCGGCGCCGAACTTGAAGGCGTGCTTGCCGGAGAGCTTGCTGACGTCCTCCCGGAAGTTGATCGTCTCCTCCACGTTCAAGCTCGGATTGGCAACGTTGGGGATGCCGGTGACCACGGGCATGCTGCCCGCGCCGATGTTGGGAATGCCCAGCAGTTTGCCGAAGTCGGAGCCGAATCCGGGCCAGGCGGCATCGTTGCGGAAGCGGTAGTAATTGATGCGCGTCTCGCTGATCGTGGTAGGCGTCAGCGTGTAGGTGGCGCCAATGCCGGACGTGGTCTGCGCATCGCGGGAAATCCGCTGCGACGTGTTGTAAAGGAGATTGACCACATCGAGATTCGGAGTGAACGCGGTGCGTGTGTTGTAGCTCCAGTTGAAGAACATCTTGAACCGGCTGGCAAACTGTTGATCCATGCGGAGGCTGTAGTTGGACCAATCCACGGTTTTCTGGCGTGGTAGTTGCAGGTTTCCGGTAATGCCGGTCGCCGTTGGCGTCCCAGGCAGGTTGGGAACCTCCCAAACCTTTTCGCCGAGGAACCGGGTGGCCACCGGGTCCCACTGCGCGCGTGGAATCACGTTGCCTGGAAAGGGCGTCCGCGACCAAATGCCGTTGTTCACCGCAGTGGAGCGCGCATCGTAGATCGGATTGACGCCGGGCCGGCCGCCGAAGCGGAAGTCACCGGCGAGTTCTTCCGGCGTTGGGACGCTCCACGAAATCTGCTCGCCCTGGCGCTCCATCAGGTATTGGCCGGCGAACATGAAAAAGGTCTTGTTCCGCCCGTTGTAGAGTTTCGGAATGACAACGGGACCGCTCAGATTGAAGTCGGGCTGGTAGAAGTGGAGGCTGTTGCCGGTCTGCTCAAAGCGGGCCGCCTGCATGAACCGGCGGTGCTGCATGGGCCCCTCGCGGAAGAGGATTCCGCCGCCGCCGTGCGGAAGGTTGGTGCCGCTCTTCTTGACGATAACGATGGCGCCGCCCGCGGAGTGGCCGTATTCGGCCGGCGGGACGGTGGTGATGACCTTCGCCTCTTCAATCGTGCTGAGAATCGTGTCGGTTGTATTGTTGCCGCTAGGCTGCACGCCATACATGCCGTCCTCGAAATAACCAATATTTCCGGTGGCGCCGCCATTGATGGAGAAACCGCCGAGCGAACCTCCATAGCCCAATCCGCTGACGTTCACGCCGGGCGTGAGGTACAGCAGGGACCGGGAGTGCCGTTGGAAGAGCGGCATTCGTTGGAAAAACTCGCCGGTAACGACGGTGCCGGTGGTGGACGTTTCGGTCTCAAGCAACGGCGACTCCGCTGTGACCTGCACCGAGTCCGAAACCGCGCCAAGTTCCATCACGCCGTTGACCGGCAGCGTGGCGCCCAATCGCAGTTCTGCATTCTCGCGCAAAAACGTTTTGAAGCCGGCCGCCGTGATCCGGACCCGATAAGTCCCAGGGCGCAGAAACGGGATGCGATACAACCCTTCCCCATTCGACTCGCCCGTCGACTCGAAGTTCGTCGACGTATTCGTCGCCACCACCTGCGCGCCCACGACCACCGCGCCGGTCGAATCCGTCACCGTGCCGGTCAGCACACCGGTATCCTGGCCGAGTAAAGCGCACGCCGCCAGCAGCGGCCAGAAAGACGTTTTCATGGGAGCCCTTGTGAGGCAATCATACTGGATTCATGATCGTTTGCGATGGACTTACGAAGCGGTTCGGAGAATTCAACGCCGTGGACTCGGCCACATTCCAAACAGCTAGCGGCTCGGTGTGCGCGCTTTTGGGGCCAAACGGCGCGGGGAAATCGACGCTCGTGAAGATGCTGACCGGGCTGCTGCCGCCCACCGCAGGCAACGCTACCGTCGCCGGCTTGCCCATCGGAACGCGGGAGGCGCGCGCGGTGTCCGGCGTCCTGCCGGAGAACATGGCGTTGTTCGATGGCCTTACGATTCAAGAGCATTTGGACCTAACGGCGGCCGTGCACGAGACGCCCGGTCACTCTGAGCCGCTGCTCCGGCGGTTGGGCCTGCTGGAAGCGCGGGATACGTTTATTAATCAGTGTTCGTACGGAATGCGGAAGAAGACCGCCTTGGCTATGGCGCTGCTGACGAACCCGAAGGTTCTGTTTCTGGACGAACCGTTCGAGGGGCTGGATCCCGTTACGACGCAGACCCTCCGGGGCGCGCTGCGCGCCTTGGCCGCGCGCGGCGTCACGATCTTTCTGACTTCGCACATTCTTTCGTTGGTGGACTGCGTGGCCGATCAGATTTTGATCCTGCGCGGCGGCCGTATCGTGCTCGATTCCCCCATCCGCGACCTGCCCGGCCCGGTCGAATCCCAGTACTTCGAGGCAGTGGAGGCGGAGGGCTTCGAATGGTTCGACCAGGGCCGGTAATCGCCGTCCTCCGGGCCATCTGGGTGGCGGCCTCGCGCGAGGTGAAGGGCTACGCATCGATCACGGGCCAGAACTTCAGCCTCTTCCTGTTGCTGCTGTTCCAACAGCCGGAAAGCGGCTACTTCCTGGCGCTGCTGCTGGCGGCCGTCGTACTCTTCCCGATGGCGACGGACCCTCTGGCAAAGGCGCCGCCGGAACGAAGGCTGCTTTGGCCGCTCGCCGGGGCCGAATGGAGCCTGATCCGCGCCGCCGCCTGGTTGGCCAGCCCGTTCGTGTGGCTGGGCGCGTTGGGGTTGTATTGGAGCGGCTGGCAAGGCGCTGCCGGAATGCTGGGGGCGCTGGCCGGCGTGGCCCTTCTGTCCAGGGCCGGGCGGGCGGCGGGGCGCGTGGGCGGCGGGGCATTGCTCCGGCAAATTCCCCGGCCGCCAGGGGCCATGGGCGCCATTGTGCGGCTGCATTGGCGGACCACCGCGCGGACGATGGACCTGTACTTCGCGCTCGCGCTGGCCGCGACCGCCGGTGCGTATGGATTTCTCGGTCCGCCGCTGGATGCGAACGCGCGGCCGATGCTGGCGGCCATGGTGACCTTGGCCCTCAGTACGCAGACCCAGTTGATGCTCTCGATCGATGGCGCGGGCGCCGATCGGTATTCTCTTTTCCCTATTCGCGGCTGGCGCGTGCTGCTAGCCAAGGATCTGGCGTTCCTGGCGCTGGTGCTGCTGCTGACGCTCCCGTTGGATGCGGCCGCCGGCGCCGCTACCGGCCTGGCGGCGCTGGTGACCGGCCGGTACCGTTCGGTGACAACCTGGATCCCGCAGAAGGCTTGGCGGTTTACGTCGGGTGTCTTGATGCCGGACGGCGTGGTGCAGGCGATCGCCATATTCGCAGTCGGCAGCGCCACCGGGGGGGGCGCGCTGGCTGGTGGTGGGCGGGGTCACGGTACTCTGGCTGGTTTCGGTACCGGTGGGCGGGGCGATTTGGGAGGCAATTCGCCGTGCGGATTAACGTGAAGAAAATGAATACAACCCGAAGCGCCTGCCGATAGAGACAATAGGTAGATAGTCGTATGGACAGGGAAGTCATCAGCACACACGAAAAAGCCGCCTATTTGAATCAGGACCCGACCACCTACGGCGCTTTCGCCGAGATTGGCGCGGCGCAGGAAGTGGTCGCCTGGTTCTTTCGCAGCGGGCGGTCCTCCGGCACCGTAGCCAAAGCGATGTCGGCCTACGACATGGTGGTGTCCGACGCCATCTACGGGCCCTCGCAGCGCTATGTCAGCCGGCAGCGGCTGCAGGCGATGCTGAATCATGAGTACCGGTTGTTACAGGAACGTCTGGATGAAGCCCGCGGCGAGAAGACGAAGTTTTTCGCCTTCGCCGATACGGTCGCGACCAACCGGCGGTCGCAGCCGGGCACCGGCCACGGCTGGCTCGGGATTCGTTTTCAAAATGCACCGCGCGCCGAACCGTCGGAGATTCTGATCCACGTGCGCCCCTTCGATCCGGTTACGCTGCGCGAGCAGGAGGTGATCGGAATCCTGGGCGTGAACCTCATCTACGGTGCGTTTTACTTGAACGAGAAGCCCGAGGAGTTGATCGCCTCGTTGATGGACGGCCTTAGCCGCGTTCGCATCGAAGTGGACATGATCAAGTTCTCCGGACCCGCCTTCGCCGGTGTCGATAATCGCCTGATGAGTCTGCAATTGGTGGCACAGGGGCTGACCGATGCGGCTTTGTTTACCGCGCAAGGGGAGGCGATCGAGCCTGCGGAGGTTCTCTTCGGCCGTCCGGTGCTGCTGCAACGCGGGCGCTTCCGCCCTGTGACCAACGTCACGCTCGATATGCTGTACTGCGCCGGTGAGCGGATGATCGCCGAAAAGGGAGTGGACGAAAGCAAGCTTGCCGTGCTCATGGAGATGAGCTTGAAAAATCTCATGTCCGAGGATGAACTGGACCACGCCGACTTTCTCGCCCGCGTCGACTTGCTCGGCGCATTGGGCCACCCGGTGATGATCTCCAATTTTTCTACGTCGTATCATCTGACGCCGTACCTGCGGCGCTATACGAAACTGCCCGTCGGCTACGTGATGGGCCTGGGCACGTTGCGAAGCGTTTTTCAGGAGCAGTACTACAAGGAACTCCCGGGCGGGATTTTGGAAGGGCTGGCCCTGGTCCTGCGCGGCGACACCGATCTATACGCCTATCCGATGTGGGATGCCGTCGCGAACGCCCCGCGAATGGCGGACCAACTCGAGGTCGAGCCCCATCTGCGCCACCTGTACGGCCACTTGCTCGAAAACAAGCGCATCTTCGCGCTCCCGGCGTTTGACGCCGAGGACCTGCCCGTAATGCCCGCCGAGATTCTGTACCGGATTCAGACCGGCGACAAATCCTGGGAACGTTATGTGCCCCCGGCAGTCGCCGAGCGCATCCGGGACAAACACCTGTTCGGCTACAGCGCCGAGATGGCCAACGTCAGGTAGGTTAGAGCTTAGGCCGGCGGCCTTGGCCGCGCCGTCCCACACAGGCCTCGCGATTTTGGCGTCCCTAAGGCGCGGGTACCGGTGCGGTCGGCCGGTCGTAGGAATCCGCCGCACGGCGCAATAACTTCCTCCTGTCAAAGGTGCGCGGAATGGCAATGTGGGTAAACATCACCATCATCTCGTCCGTTGTCTGATCACCGAACGTGACTTCGGCTTTCGGATCTGGATTCCATGGATTGTTCGGCGAGTTATCGAACCAGGCCGAGGCCTCCAGCCGGGTGCCCTCGGGGAAGTGCAACTCGCCGGTCTCGTACGTCGTCTGCCAGTTGAAATCGTACTTCGGCACGTGGAGCAATCGCTGCGTCGTCTTGTCCGGAAGCGTGGCCTGCACTGCAAACGCCTTGCCTCGAAGATGCATATGCGGGTTAATCGCGAGAAGCTTGACCGGTGTGTTAAACGTCACCGAGGCATCCAGGCGGTAATTTGGATCGCCGGGCGGAATCCGAATCCTGCCATTGGCGACAACCAGATTCAAGACGGACTCGGCCGGCGGCTCCTTGGCAAATACCAGTGCGACCTTGGAGCGATCCTTAACCGCCTTGCCCGCCGGAGTGTAGTGAATTTGCAACAGGATATCGGCGCCGGCCGGCAGTAGCATGGCCTTTCCCGCTGGGAATATGAGACCGGGCATCCCTGGAACGTAGTCGGCAAGAAGGCCGTCGGACATGCCTAATTCACCCGCACCTGGCCCTTTCGAAACGAAGGTTCCCGGCGCAAGATCCTTCATCCAAGGCGAATCCGGCCGCCGCCACACCGCTACGACGTGATGGACAACCTGGCGGGCCGCGTCACCCGGACGGCACTCGACGGCCTGGACCCACTTGTCTTCGGTAAAGCCCGTCGGGATCTTGACCCATTGATAATCGAGAATTCCCGTTGCCGGCACCTCAAAGTCCGGCATTTCGAAAGTCGCGTCCGGTTTCCCGATCGTCCAACCCTGCGGCCACGCCAAGGCCTTCGGCGCCTGTTTGGCGTCGCCGCGAGGCGCACCCCCGTCAACCCAGGCGATCACGGTCTTGGATTCCTCGTCGGTCAAAGAACGGTCATTCGAAAATTTGCCCACGTGAGGGTCGGCGTGCCACGGCGGCATCTTGCGTTGGCTTACCGCCTGGCGTATCGCCTTGGCCCAGGGCTTGGTTTCGTCGTACGTCAACAATGCGAACGGCGCAGCCTCGCCGGGCCGATGGCAACTCTGGCACTTCCGCTGGAAAATGGGCTCAACGTCCCGATGAAAAGTCGGCGATGGCGCGGCGGCTGAGAAAAGAACGGCTCCAAACAAAGTGAATAGCGGAATGTGGGTTAGGCGCATAAGTCCTGTCAGCCAATTCTAACCCGCAATCTCCAACACCGAGACCTCCGGGCGGCAGCCGAAACGCAAATGTTTCGGTGAACCCGCGCCTCGGGTGATAAACAACTGGCGCCCCTCCCACTCATGGAGTCCGGCCAGATATCGCCGGTCACGTACTGGTGCCCAGACGGCGGGCACCAGTCCCAGCCTTACTTGGCCGCCATGCGTGTGGCCGCTGAGCATCAGGTCCCACGGATAGCCGCGCAGCCGGTCCTTCCCGTCAGGGTTGTGACAAAGCAGGATGTTCGGACCCCGATCCGGAAAGAAGGCCTGCTCCGGCCGGAACTCGCCGGACCACAGGTCGGCCACGCCGGTGAAGCGGAGGCCGGCCACAGCCGTCGACGCATTGTGCAGCACCTCCACGCCGGATTCCTGCACCAGGTCCCGGATGATTCGAGAGGTGCCGTGCGCGCCGTGCCGGCGGAGCCAGGCGCCGCCGTCGTGATTGCCCATGACTGCAAGCGACGGCGCCGTATCCGCGCACAAGCGCAGGATCCGCCGCAGAGCGGGTGTATCGAAACCGATAGTCGAGGAAACAAAGTCGCCGGTCAGGCAGATCACATCCGGGCGCGTGGCAAGACCCATCACGACTGCCTGCGTGAGTGCCGCCGCGGGCGTTCCGTCGCCCACGTGCAGGTCGGAGATGTGCAGGATGCGCCGCACCGGCGCGCCAGGAAGGCGGATCCGCGTGAACGTCAGGTCGAACCAGAGCGGCTCGACATATCGTCCGTACAAGGCCGTGGAGCCCGCCGCGAGAAGCTGCCCGGCAAAGAGTCTGCGGCTGACCGTCATACTGTAACTTTACGACTAAAAGTACTTCTCGTCAAGAAGTTCTTTGATTCAAGGATTACTTTTCAACGAAGAAGTGTCCGGCGACCAGCGCGTCGATTCCGGCCGAATAAAAGCTGCGGACAGCGTCCCTGGGCGTGCAGACGAGCGGGTCGCCGAACAGATTGAAGCTGGTGTTGAAAAGAACCGGCATTCCGAAAGCGCCCGCCGCTTTGTGCAGCAGCCGCCAGTAGAGCGGATGGTCGGATTCCGAGACGGTATGCACGCGCACCAGTCCGTCGCCCAGGACGGCCGAGGCGAACCGGTCCAGGTAGGCGTCGCGCACGCGGCCCACCGTGGCCAGGTAGCGGGCGTTCGGACCGACTTCGAAATACTCGCCCGCCAGTTCGGCCGGGACCGACGCGGCGAACTTTCGATAGGGCTCGCGGTGCTTGATAAAGACGTTGAGGTTTTCGGTCGAGTACGGGTTCACCGGACTGGCGAGGATGCTGCGATTCCCCAGCGCCCGCGGGCCAAACTCCATGCGGCCCTGCATCCAGGCGACAATGCGGTCGCGGCGGAGTTGATCGATCGTCGTGTCGAGAATCGCATCGGTTGTCAGCAGCGTTTGAAACCGCAGCTTACAGTTCTCAAAAACCCGTTTGATCTCCTCGTTCTGAAACTCCGGGCCCAGACAGAGATTGCCGGCCGGCATACGGCGCGTCTGCCCTAGCGTCTGGTGCCAGGCGGCGCAGAGCGCGCCAAACGCCGTTCCGGCGTTTCCGGCGGCGGGTTGCACGAAGACGTTTTGGAATCGCCCGGAGCGCTCTAACGACGCGACCAGCAGCGCATTCAGAAACAGCCCGCCGCCAAGGCACAAGTTCACGCCTTGCCCCGCAACGTGCGCGGCCAGGTCTTCCACGGCTTTTTGAATGGACGCCGCCACGTCGGCCCGGTTGGCGCCGTCGAGCATAGGATAGGAGCCCAAACGCCGACGCCCATACCAGTCGCCCTCCACCGGCAGAATCTTCGCGAACAGCTCGGCATGCTTCGGCGTCCCGCCGGCGGAAAGCCACTGCACTTTTTGCTCATCGCCGCCGCCTTGAAATCCGAGCTGCGAGGTGACTTGCGAATACAGCGCCCCTACCGAGTCCGGATAGTACGATTCGCGCTCGATCCGCAGCGTGTTGCCTTCGGCCCGCCACCGCGCTCCGCAGCAGAAATCGCCCTGATTATCGAGCGTCAGCACCGTGGCCGATTCGTAGGGCGAAAGGTAGTAAGCCGCCGCTGCATGGGCCATGTGATGGTCGGCGACGACGATCCTGGCCTTCGGGAATGCCGTCCGCAATGCCAGGTGGAGTTCCGCCTCCGACGGGAAAGGACGGGCCACCGCCACCACATCCACAGAGTCCCGCCGCGTGCCCGCGAATTGCAGACAGGAGTCAATCGCCTCCAGCGGCAGGGGTCCCGGCGAACCGCCGCGCGCTAACTTCAGTTGTTCGATCGCCGCCACCAGGACACCGTCCTTGGAGGCGGCCACCGCTGCGTTGCGGCCCAGGCCGCCAATTCCGAGCAGAGTCATGTCGCTCTCTCAGGATAGCCCGCCGGCCTGCTCCCACAGAGCGCGCAGTTCGGGGATTGAGAGTTGCTCGGCGCGCTGGCCGCGCTGCGGAAGAGCGTCCCACGGCAGTTCCGGATAGTGGCTCCGCAAATTATTCCGCAGAGTCTTTCGCTTATGGGCAAAGGCGAGGCCCGCGAACCGGAGGAAGTCCGGGTTGGGACCTTCCGTCAGGATTTCCAGATGAACCACGGCGGAATCGACCTTGGGCGGCGGGTGAAAAGCGCCGGGCGGCACGGCCATCAGCAGGGACACACGCGCGCGCGTCTGGGTGGTGACCGAAAGGTAACCGTAGTCCCGGGTCCCGGGCTCGGCGATCAGCCGGCTGGCGACCTCCTTCTGGATGAGCAGCGTCGCGCAACGCAGAGCGGGGGCGGCCGCGAAGATCCGGTCCAAAATCGGGGAGGTAATGTAGTAGGGCAAATTGCCAGCCAGCGCGGCCGGCCCCCATTGGGCGAGATCGGTGGCCAGGACATCCCCTTGATGAACTGTCAGCTTCGGGTGCGACGGAAAGCGGCGTCCCAACGCCTCCACCATGCGGGGGTCGACTTCGATGGCATGCACGTGCGCCCCGCTATCCAGCAAATACGCAGTGAGCGCACCCTGGCCCGGTCCGATCTCGATGATCGTGTCCGGACCGCCGGCGCAGACATCCGACGCGATCCGCTCCAGAACCGCGGAACTGCGGAGAAAATGCTGCCCGAAGCGTTCGCCCAGCTTAACCCTTTACGTCCACCTGGCTGCGGCGAATGGTGATCCGCACCTTATCGCCCGCCGGCTGCCCAAAGAACTTGGCCGGTTCGAACTGCATAAAGATCAGGTTGTTTTCCACTGTTCGGCGGGTCGCCGCGTTCTTTGTCCAGGCGTTTTCGCCGGCAGGCACTTCGTAGTCGATCACGCGGCCCGTCGAGTCGATCCGGACGTCCAGAGTAATCTGATCCAGGTTGACGCCGAACGGCGACAGCGCGCCGACCTCCGCCTGTTGGAACCACGCAGCGGGAACATCCTCAATCGTGCCGGCCTGCGGCGCGAAATTCGGCATTAGAGCGCTGAACAGCACACAGGCCGAGGCGAGGCCGCCGGCCATGGGAACGCCAAACGGACGCCACATTTCGCGCATCCAACCGGCGAACGACGCACGCCAGCCGCCGACGCGATCGGCGAAGTCCCGGTGCGCCCGGCGGCGCGCCAACTCCTTGGAAGCCACGACGCGAAGGCCCACGGCCAGGTCCAATGGTACGTTACGGCGGGGCAGCGAGTGCACCGCCCGGCGCTGCCGTTGCGTGAGGAGCGCAACCTCGGCGCAGTGCGGGCAATCGGCCCGGTGCGCCTCCAGCGCGCTCTTCATTACCGGATCCAGTTCCCGATCTTCCAAATCCTCGCACCACGTGGCGAACGTTCGGCAATCGATCGATTTCATCACTTCACTGCTCCTTGCAGGAACCCAAGAGTGCTCTCGGCGGTTTTGGGGTCCATCTGCGTTGCGAGCACACGGCGAAGTGAGTCGCGGCCACGCAGGATGCGCGATTTGACGGTTCCGAGCGAAATCTCCAACACTTCGGCGATCTCGTCGTAACTCATATCTTCCAAATCGCGGAGGATGACGGCCGCGCGAAAATCGGAATTGATCTCGCGGAGGGCCTGTTCGATGAGCCGATGCCGCTCCAAATTCAGGGCGAGCTCGTACGGATCACGAGCGGGATCGGAAATCGACTCGAGCCACGGACGGGTTGCCTCCTCTTCCGTTTCGAGCGCGACCTCCTGTCTTTTGTGCCGGCTGAACCACCGGCGGTGATTGTAGGCTTCGTTGATGGCGATGCGGTAGATCCAGGTCTTCAGCGTGCTTTGCCCGCGGAAGTGGTCGATCGAGCGGAAGACCTTTAGGAAGACCTCCTGGACCACATCGCTCGTATCGGCCGGATCGTTCATCAACCGGTAGACAAGGTTATAAATTGGCTGTTGGAATCGCGCCAAGAGGGTCTCGTAGGCCTCTTCCTCACACGCTTTGAGCCGCTCGATCAGCAGCGCATCGGATGGCGCCGCCGCGTCCCCCGCCTGGAGGGTTTCGTCCAACCGCACTGTAATCAGCTGTTCGGCCATAGTGCGCATTCCCGTCTTCACAATTTTCACGCTACCACATTCGAGTTGCGTGTCCTGCTGGCTAATTGGACGTCTGCGGCGCGGAAAAGTTCCCGAGGCGCGCAAAAGTGCAGAACATCGCGAATTCGACCGATAATACGGTAGCGATGACCTCACAAGACGCCGTCCCGGCTCCGATCCCGCACTGGCAGTTCTCACTGGCCGTGTTCCGGGCCGTTCTTGGGACCCTCTGCAGCGTTTTGGCGTTTGGCGCAACCACCTTGTCGGTGCGGAACACGGCCTGGGTATGGGTCGGGTTTGCCGTTTATGCGCTCGCCGCCGTCTTCGGACGTTCCCTCGAAAAGCGCGGCTATATGCTGTTGAGCCTGCTGATCGACACGGTCTTCTTCCTGATTTGCAGTGCGCTGCCGTTCGAATACGCCACCGGCATCACGTCGCTGTTTTACCTCTACATATTGATGTCGGCTGCCATTCTGCACACGCCGCGGGAGATCTTCGTCGTCGTGCTGGCCACAACTGCGTTCTTCTTCCTGGCCCGGCCCGCCGAAATCCTGGTGCTGTCGCCCACGGTCCTGCTGTCCGGAACCGCCGTTACGGTCATGGCGCTGCAGCGGCAGGCGTTGCAGGAGCGGCTCCGGGCGTCGGCCAAGCAGGCCACCATGTTCCGGTCCGAAGCCGAGCACGCCCGCGAGGCTGAACGCCAACGCATCGCCCACGACTTTCACGACGGGCCGCTGCAGTGCTTCGTCGGGTTCCAGGTCCGCCTGCAGGTGGTCCGGAAGATGTTCGACCGGGACTTTGGTAAGGGCATCGCTGAGTTGGAAGAGGTCCAGAAGCTCGTCAAGGACCAGACCGAGGAGATCCGGCTGTTCGTCCGCGCTATGCGCCCGCCGGAGATCGACGGCGCCGGGCTGGTCCCATCGATTAAGAAGCTGGTGGAGCAGTTTAGCCGGGACTCGAACGTGGAAGCAACGTTTGTCGGCGGCACGACGCGCGTGAACACCTCGAATGTGATCGCCACCGAAATCACGCAAATCTGCCGGGAAGCGCTGCATAATGTCCGCAAACACGCCGGCGCCAGGCGCGTGGTAGTCGGTGTAGGCAAAGATAAAGACATGTTTGAGCTTTCGATCGAGGACAACGGCAAAGGCTACGCCTTCAGCGGCGCCTATGCGTTGGAAGAGTTGGACCTGCTTCGGCGCGGCCCGGTGACCATTCGCTCCCGCGTGCGGCAGCTTGGCGGCGAGATGCTTCTGGACTCCCGCCCCGGCGATGGGTCCACCATCAAAATTCGCGTACCCCTATGAGGGTGGCCACCGCGCTGATTCTGCTGCTTGCCGGGTGCGGGCGGTACGAGGATTTCCGCCTTCCCGCGCCAAAGGGAGAGCTCCGGGAGGCCGTCTGGAGCTGGGACCCCCACCCGGAACCGGTGATCCGGCGGGGCCCGCCGGGCTCGTTTGACTCGGTGGACGCGCTAAACCCTTCCTGGGACCCTCTGTCAGGTTTCTCGTATTCCGGCTGGGACGGCAAGGTGTGGCGCACCGGCACCGCCCGGACGAGCGACGGAATGCGTTTCGAAAAGTCCCCGGCAATCCTGATTGAACCGCTGGCCGGCACCTGGGAGGGCAGCTACATCGCTGCTAACGGCGCCAGCCACGGGTCGATCTTCTTTTACCAGGCCGGGGCGCCGATTCCGAAGATTGGCCGGCTGGACGCAGGCCGCCAGGAGCGGGCAGCGGCGCCGGTGCTGGAACCCGGGCCGCGGGGCGCTTGGGATGAACGGGGCGTGGGAGATCCATACATAGTACACAGCGATGGAAAGCTCTATTTGTACTTTCTGGGCCAGGATCGGGCCCGGCGGCAGCGGCTGGGGCTGGCGTACTCGGTCGACCAGGGGCGGACTTGGGTCAAGTACCGGAAAAACCCGATCCTGGAGCTTGGCGAGCCCGGCTCGTTCGACGAAACCGGCCTGGGCGAACCCGCCGTGTGGGACCAGTTCGGCAAATGGTGGATGCTCTACACGGGCCGGGACCGCCGGGAGTGGCGGCGCACCGGACTGGCCGTTTCGACCGACGGCGTCCATTGGAGCCGCGTTCCGAATCAGCCGGTTATGGACGTTGGCCCGGACGGCTCGTGGTACTCGCGGGTGGTCTGCGATCCGCATGTGCAGCCGCAGCCGGACGGGACGGTGCGGGTCTATTTTGGCGGCGGCGACAAACCGGAACCTGCCGAAAACCTGAACGGCCAGATTGGCGTTGGGACCCTCCGTCCGAATCGGCCATAAAAAAAGCCCCGCCGGGAACGTGACCGCCCGGCGGGGAATCCAACCAACGGAACTCTGTCTTACTTCGGTCCGAAGAAGGCGACGATACCGAGAGTTAAAGTGTTCTGGGTCTTGGCCGAGGCCAGCTCGTTGCCGCGATCGTAAAACGGCTTGTTCGAGCGGTCATGGCGGTATTCCAACCGCGCCAGCAAGCCCTGCTGCCATTTGTATTCGCCTGTGAGAGTGAAGGAGTGCAGCGTCTGTTTCTGCGCGGTGATGAACCCGTCCTTGTCGTCGTAGATTTCATAACGCGGCGAAAACGCCCACTTGTCGTTCGCGGCAAAGCGGCCGGCCATGCCGAACGCCACCCAACTCGCATCGGTTTTGGGATCCAGGGCCTTCTTCTCGTTGCCAATGTCCAGGTTGAAGTAGAAGTTCGCCTTATCGGACGGATTCAGGTTGATCACCGTATCGTAGAAATTGCGCTTACCCTCATTCGTGTTGTTTTTCTCCGGCCCGACGTAGTAGTTGTTGAACCAGGCGAACTTCTTGCTTTTCGGCGTATACGCGGTCGTGAATCCGAACGTCTTGCCGGAATTGTTGTCCTCGACGTTGTTCCAGCCGTTGACAATCTGCAGGCCGACGGCGAAGGTCTCGTGAAGAGGCTTTGTGATCCGGGTGCCGAAGTGATAGTAAGGGCCATTGGTGTAGAGGTAGCCGCGGCCGTAGCTCCAAGTGAGGTTGTTTTCCGTTAATTCGGCGCCGGCCGAGGTATAGAACTTGCCGAAGTCGATCTGCAAGCCGCCCATGTTCTTGGGCTTCAGGCTGACATACGCCTGTGGAATGTAGCGCACTACGTCGGTGCCGGCCGGGTCGGTGGCGTGGAAGATCTCCCAGGCGCGGCCAAAGCCCAGGTCAAGCTTGAAGCCGACCGGGTCTGGATCGTGGTCCAGTGTCAATTTCGCCATGTTCAGCGAGAACTGGTTGGCCTTGACTTCGAAATTTCGCAAGTTGTTGGCGCGGCTGGCTGGGTGGTTCGAGTTAAAGCTGTAGTAGCCGTCGATCAGACCGCTGAAATTGATCGCTCCGGCCGACCATACCGAGGGGGCAGGCGCCGGGGCTTGCGAGTCCGTTTGTGCGAAAGATGTGGCAGCAAGGGTGAGTGGAAGTGTTGTTCTTATGAACAACCTCGAGAGTGTCATCTACCTGTTTCTCCAAGACTGGGAATGTGAGATTCGTGTGGGGATCGACGGGGCCCTTTCTGCACTATACGGGCCGTCTCACCGGGAGATCCAATCAATAATTTCAATCGGTCCGATAGCGGCGGAACCAATAGAAAAATCGAATCGGATGGATAGGAAAGTTTGACTTCCGCTTTCGGGCGCAAGCGGGGATGATGAAAATCACACGCCAAGTAGCGCATGCACCGCCCTGTCGCGAGATGTCCCAAGAGGAGAGTCATGAAACGGTTATTTTCGATGTTGTCGTTATCGCTGGCCGGTGCTGTTCAGGTGTTCTCGCAGGCCGCCACGCCCAGCCCGTCAGCCGCACTGGAAGCTGGAATCAAATCCGCCCAGATGAACGCGGATAACGCCTGGATGCTCGTAAGCTGCGCCTTGGTGTTGATGATGACGGGCCCCGGCCTCGCCCTGTTTTACGGAGGCCTGGTCCGCAAGAAAAATGTGCTCGGGACGATGATGCAGAGTTTTATTCTCATGGCCATCGCAACCGTTCTCTGGGCATTAATCGGCTATAGCTTGAGCTTCGCGGATGGCAGTTCTTTCCTAGGGGATTTTCGCTATGCCTTCCTAGAGGGTGTGGGAGCCGATCCCAACACGACCTATGCGGCAACGATTCCGCATCAGACGTTCATGACCTTCCAGATGATGTTCGCGATTATCACACCGGCGCTGATCACGGGCGCATTCGCGGAACGGATGAAATTCAGCGCGATGGTGCTTTTTACGATTCTCTGGTCAATCGTCGTCTACTTCCCGCTCGCTCACATGGTTTGGGGCAACGGCGGCCTGTTGAACGCATTCCTGGGCGGCAAGATTCCGTGTTTGGATTTTGCGGGCGGCACCGTTGTGCACATCAGTTCGGGCGTCTCGGCGCTGGTCTGCGCCCTGGTGATGGGGAAGCGCAAAGGGTATCCCAATGAACCGATGAAGCCGCACTCTCTGGTGCTGAGCTTTATCGGCGCTTGCCTGCTGTGGGTCGGCTGGTTTGGCTTTAACGCCGGATCGGCGCTCGGTTCCGGCAGCCTGGCCACTTCGGCGTTCGTCGCGACGCACTTCGGCGCGGCGGCAGCGGCCCTGGGCTGGTTGGCGGCGGAGTGGATGATGCATGGTAAGCCGTCGGTGCTGGGCGGAATTTCGGGCGCGGTCGCCGGGTTGGTGGCCATCACACCGGGCGCGGGCTTTGTGAAGCCGATGCCGGCGCTGATGATCGGCTTCCTCGCCGGTATCTTCTGCTTCTACATGGTGGTGAAGGTGAAGCACATGCTGGGCTATGACGACTCGCTCGACGCGTTCGGCGTGCATGGCGCGGGCGGCACGCTTGGCGCCATTCTGACAGGCGTCTTTGCGACGAAAGATATCAACGCGCCGTTCAAGGACGCGGCGGGCAACGCTCTCCCTGTCGGTCTGTTGGAGGGCAATGGCGGTCAGGTCGTGAATCAGTTGATCGGCGTTGGCATCGCCTGGGTGATCGCCGGCGTCGCGACATTTCTACTGCTGAAGGCCGTCTCCGCGGTCACGGGCGGGCTCAACTTGTCACCGGAAGAAGAGACCGAAGGCCTCGATCTTTCGCAACACGGCGAAGAAGGCTATAACCTGGAAGCGTAGGCTGGGAACCACGGAGAACGAACAATGAAAAAAATCGAAGCAGTGATTCAGCCCTTTAAGCTGGAAGAAGTGAAGGAAGCGCTCAAGGCCATTGGCGTCGACGGCATGACGGTTTCCGAAGTGCGCGGCCATGGCCGCCAGAAAGGGCACAAGGAAGTCTACCGGGGCCAAGAATACCAGGTGGACCTTCTCCCGAAAGTGAAAGTGGAAATGGTGGTTGCCTCCGCGCGCGCCGACGAGGTGGTTCGCGCTGTAGCTGCCGCGGCAAAGACAGGAAAGATCGGCGACGGAAAGATCTTTGTCTACGACGTGGCCGACGCGATCCGAATCCGTAACGATGAGCGCGGAGAAGCCGCCCTCTAGCGGGCCGCTCCCGGACTTGCGGGAACGGTTTTTCTCTGGCGGAAACCCCGTCGCCATTCTTCCGGAGAGATCCGCTTCCGTCGATGAACTCATCCGGGAGTCGTTCGAGAAGCATCTTGCCCCCGTGTTTTCCAAGGGAATGGCCGTGGCCGCCGTCGGCGGTTTCGGCCGTTCCGAACTTTTTCCTCATTCCGACATAGACATCCTTTTACTTGTGGATAAGGCGTCGCAGGACGAAAAGGCCCGCGATGCCCTTTCCACGTTTTTGCGGAAAGGCTGGGACGGCGGTCTGCGTCTGAGCCACTCGGTCCACACGGTCGAAGAGTGCTGCCAACTGCATACCGGCAATCTGGAGTTGTCGATCAGCCTGCTGGATCAGAGATTCCTGTGCGGCGACTCGGGACTCTACCAGAAACTGGCCGTGCGCCTTCCCAAGTTCATCGCCGCCGAACGCCAGGCACTCATCAAGGGACTGGTCCGCCAGACCCGCGATCGCCACGAGAAGTTTCAGAACACGGTGTATCACCTGGAGCCGAACATAAAGGAGGCTCCGGGCGGTCTGCGTGACCTGCATGTGATTGGCTGGCTGGCGAAGCTCAACGACCCGGCCCGCGAGCTTCCAGACTGGCTCTCCGAGTTGGCGCGGGAGATCGAGTTTCTGTACGCCATACGCTGCTACCTTCACTTCACCGCGGGGCGCGATCAGAACGTTTTGCAGTTCGACGCGCAGGAAGAGATCGTCAAGCAGCCTTTTGCCGGCGGTCCGCTCCCGGTCGAAAAGTGGATGCGCCAGTACTTCCTGTCCGCGCGCCGCATCCATCGCGCGGCCCGGCAGGCCATCGACGTAACGGAAACGGCGATACCCAGCGGCCTCTTCACGCAGTTCCGGGAATGGCGCACGCGCCTTTCGACCTCCGAAATTTCAGTCAGCAAGGAACGGCTGCTGCTGCGCAATCCGCAGTCGCTGGAAAGCGATCCGGAGTTGGCGCTGCGGGTGGTTCGATTCACGGCCCGCCACGGTCTGCCGCCAGCCGCCGACACCGAGCGCCGCATCGAGCGCGCGCTACCCGCCATCGAGACCTTCTTCGCGGCGGAGCGGCCGCTTTGGAACCATTTGCGAGAGATTTTTTCGCTGCCGCACGCCATGCAGGCGCTTCGCATCCTGCACGACACGGGCCTGCTGGGCGCCGTTATGCCGGAGTGGCGGATGATCGAAGGCTTCGTGATTCGCGACTTTTATCACCGCTACACGGTCGACGAACACACGCTGATCGTTGCGGAGAGTCTGCTGGAACTGCGGAACAACAAAGACGCGGCGCGGCGGCGGTTCTCGGAGCTGCTGACGGAGGTGGAGTCGGTCCCGCTGCTGGTGTTCGCAATTCTGCTGCACGACATCGGCAAGTCCATAGACGGCCCAACGCACGCGCAGGAGTCGGCCCGCCTCGGGGAAACGATCATGCAGCGGATCCAGATGCCGGAGGAGGAGCGCGGCTTCGTGCGTTTCCTGGTGGAGCAGCATCTGGTGCTCTCGTCGATCATGAACGGCCGCGATCTGGACGAACCGTCGACGGCGAAGGACCTGGCCGCCAAGGCCGGCACGGTCGAGAATCTCCGCTATCTGGCGTTGATGACCTATGCCGATATCAGCGGAGTGAATCCAACGGCGATGACGCCGTGGCGCCTGGATCAGTTGTGGCGGGTCTATTCGATCGGCATGCGTGAACTGACGCGCGAATTGGACACCGACCGCATTCACGCCGCGGACGGCGCGCCTGAGAGCGACTTTCTGGAGGGCTTCCCCAGCCGCTACCTTCGCACGCACGATAAGGACGAAATCGCCGCTCATCTGAAGCTGGAAGAGCAGGCGCGCAATGGCGGAGCCGGAGTCGAACTGGTGCGGCGCGGTGGCGTTTGGAAACTAACGGTGATCACGCTGGACCGGCCTCGCTTGTTCGCGTCGATCGTGGGCGCGTTGAGCGGGTTTGGAATGGACATCGTGAAGGCTGAGGCGTTCTCCAACTCAAAGAACGAAGTGCTCGATTCCTTTACGTTCGCCGATCCAGGCCGGACGTTGGAACTGAACCCGAGCGAGGTGGACCGCCTGCGCTCCACAGTGGAGAAGGCCGCGATGGGCACGCTGGATGTGCGCCAGATGCTGGAACGCCGCATGCGTCCGGCGACACCGAAGGGCGCGGCGGAGCGGTTGCGGCCGTCGATCTACTTCGATGGCGAGGCGTCCCTCCATGCCACTCTTGTCGAGGTGATCGCCGAGGATCGCATTGGCCTGCTGTACGACTTCGCCAGCGTATTCGCGGAGAGCGGCTTCAATGTCGAGGTGGTACTGATCGACACGGAGGCGCACAAAGCGCTGGATGTGTTCTACCTGACGCGGAATGGCCGAAAGCTTACCGAGAACGAGCAGTTCGTGCTGGAGGACAGGCTGCGGGCGGTTTGTATGGCCTGAGGGGCAGGGGCTATTCCACCGGCCACTGCAGGCAAATACCGTACCCATCCGGGTCTTTCAAATAAAGCTGCTTCATTCCATAAGGCGCGATAGCGGGCGGACCGGCCGGCCAGCCCTTCGCAGTGATCTCCTCGAACGCAGCGTCGACATCCGGACAGCCGAGATAGATGCAAGTATCGCCGTGCGCGGCCAGGCGGGCCGGGTCCGCCGGCACGGGCCGTTCGGAATCGAATTCGTACGCGGTGTTCAGCATCAACTCCGCACCGCCCAGGCGCAACAGCGCCCAATGGAACGAACCGTTGTCGAGCGTCGGGGAGTGCTCCACGATCTCAAAGCCGAGCAAGTCCCGGTAGAACCGCACCGATGCGGGCATGTCGTAGACCTGCAGGAGCGGCGTCAAGCCGCGTACGGGTATCGCCACAGTCTGATCCTCCGGAGCGGCGCGCCGGGCGAACCGCTCTGAAGCCATGGTATTTGAGACCGGCGCGCACGTCCACCGTGATGGTGCCCTGATCGCAGCGGGTTGGATTGGCGATATCGCCACCGCGGCGGCCAATTGACAAATCCGGGAGGGGCTGCGTGCGATCCTAAAGATTGGGAATGCATAGACTCGTTCCGCTAGCGTTCGCGGCCGCGGCGTTGTGCCAGCAACCGCAGAAGCGCACGGACCTGAACTTACTGGGCCAAACCGATGCGAACGCCGGCGAAAGCCGCCGAAACGAAAACGTCCAGTTCAATTTGATCGACAACAACGCGTTGAAGGAAATCAATCAGCGCCTGGGCGTGACGCCGACTATCACTACGGAGTTCCAGGCGGAGCGCAACTACTACGGTTCGGAGTTCGGCACCTCGCCGAGCGTGCCCATTCTTCTGGCGCCAAGGACCGGCGCGGCCGATTGGCATGGGCACCTGAATTGGATGCATCTGAACAGCCTGTTCACCGCGCGTGCGTTTTTCCAGGTTGGCGGCGTGCTGCCCGCGCGCGAGAACAACGTGAATGCCGCGGTCACCGGCCGGCTGTGGCGCGGAGCGCGGCTGTCGATCGACGGGTCGCGCCAACAGATCCGCGGCATCGTGAACGGTAATGTGCAAGTGCCGGCGCCGGACGAGCGGACGCCGTTAGCAACGCACCCGCAGGTGCGCGCATTCGTCGAACGGCTGCTGAACGCTTATCCCGCCACACTTCCAAACCGTACGGATATCGACGCGCGCATGCTGAATACGAACGCACCGCAGCGGGTGGATAATGACTCTGCGAATTTGCGGCTGGATCAATCGGTGGCGAGCCGCGATACGGTGATCGCGAACTATAGCCACGTGGCCGCGCGGGTGAAGGCGTTCCAGTTGGTGCAGGGACAGAACCCGGACACTACGACGATGTCGCATCAAGCGGGCTTGCAGTGGCGGCGCGTATGGTCGCCGCGTACAGTAACCGTAGGAGCGCTGCGCTTCGACCGCACGCGGTCGCTGATTGTGCTGGAGAACGAGGCGATCGGCTACCAGATCTTTACCAGCGGGCTGCTGCGCGCGATCAGCGATAATAACGCGGTGCCCATCGACCGGGCGCAAAACCTCTGGAAGCCGGCGTTTCAGATCTCCCGCACGGCGGGCCGCGTGCAATGGAAGGCCGGCTTCGAATTGCTGCGCCGCCAAATGAATGGACGCGAGTCCGACGCGCACGTCAACGCCATGGCCTTCTTCAATAACTACGGCAACAACACGATCACAAACATGCGCCTGGGCCTGCCCTCCACATTCTGGATTGCGCAAGGGGAACTGCACCGCGGCTATCGCAATTGGGACAACTGGTTCTACGGGGCCGTCCGGTGGACAGCCACGCTGCGGCTGACCGTCAATGGGACGCTCGGGTACCGGCCCATCTCGCGCCCAGTGGAGGTGAACAACATCGACCGCGTTCCGTACTATTCCGATTCGAACAACTTGGGGCCGTCGTTGGGCCTGGCCTACAAGATGCCACGCCGCCTGGGCGTGTGGCGGCTGGGATACGGTTTTCACTATGGCGAAGTGTTCCCGGTGACGTTTCAGCAGGTTCGCTTCAATCCGCCGAACAATGCGAAGTCGGTGATTCAGGACCCGGACATGCTCCGCATTCTGAACGGCGGCTACGACGTTCGCTCCAACCCGCCGCGACAGTCCGTCTTTTACGGCTATCAGCCGAACCTGGTCAGCCCGTACTCGCAGCAGTATCACCTCGTGTGGGAGCTGGAACCCGCCCGCAATTGGTTTTGGCAGCTCGCCTACGCCGGCAGCCGTTCGTTGAAGGTCCTGAACCACTGGTATCTGAACCGGGCGCATCCGAAGGCGGACCTTCCGCTGACAACCGCGACGGTGGACGCGCGCCGCACGATGCAGAATGTGGGCGAGATCCGCCGCGTGATGAATTCGTCGCGCGGCTACTTCGACGCGTTTCGCACCACCCTGACCGCGAAATCGTTTCACGGTATCTCGATGGAGACGTCCTACTGGCTAAGCAAGGCGATCGATCTGGGCGGCGACTATACGAACACGGCCCACGACGTCGACTCCTTCCGCTACCGAAGCCAGGGCGAGTTCGACGTTGCCGGCGACTTGCGCAGCGTGAGCCGTTTCGATTCGCCGCACGCGCTGCTGGCCAAGGCGGATTACGAATTGCCGCGCGCGCGGCAGCGCTGGATGGGCCGTTGGCGAATCGATTCGGTCCTGCTGCTGAAGTCCGGAACCCCTTTCAACGTCAACACCGGGTCCGACGCGCCGGGCTTCGGAAACGTCGACGGCGTTAGCGGCGACCGGCCGAATCTCGTGGACCCGGCCGTGCTGGGCCGTACGATTTCGCACCCGGACCAATCCCGGCGGCAGATGCCGCGCGAAGCGTTCGCGTTCATCCGGCCGGGCCAGCCGCGCGGCAACCTGGGCCGCCACGTTTTGCGCCGCGCGTCGATCCGGAACTGGAATGCCGGACTCACCGGGCAGTGGCCCGTAAAACAAGATTGGTCCGTTACGTTTCGGGCTGAGTCCATCAATCTGTCGAACACGCCGCAGTTCGCCGAGCCGGGCGTGTCGCTGACGGATCCCAACTTCGGCGTGATCACCAACACGCTCAACGAGGGCCGGACGTTCCGGTTTTCGCTGCGGATCAGCCGTTAGGCCGCCCGGCGATCGCCGCGCGGAAACGCACCAGGCGGCCCTTTTCGACCTCGGTTACGTAGCAGGTCTTGCCGTCCGGCCCGCCGAAGGTGATGTTGGTTGGAAATTTTCCAAGCACATCGACTTCCCGCAGCACTTTGCCTTTCGGCGAGACGACCGCCACCGTTCCTTTGCCATGGCGCGTGATGTAGAGGTTGCCCTTGCGGTCCACCTTCATACCGTCCATGCCGAAGTCCGGGAATTCGATCAGCAGGGTCTTTTCGCTCAAGGTGCCGTCCTTCGCGATCCGGAATCGCCAAACTTTGCGCTGCACGCTTTCGTTTACGTAGAGGTACCTTCCGTTCGGGCTCACATCGATGCCGTTGGTGGTGCCCATGCCCTCGGCGGCGCGCATGACCTTACCGTCGCGGCCGATGCGCCAAACCTGGCCGGTCCCGAGTTTCCAGGAGGGGTCGGAGGCCCAGAGTGTGCCGTCCGGACCGATGGCCACATCATTCGGCTGATTCATCTTCGGCTCATGGGCGAAGACGCGAATGGCGCGCGTGACGGGGTCAATCTCCAAAATGTTGTGGTTGGTGTGGTCGGCCACGAACATCCGCGAATAGTCGTGGGAGAAGCGGATGCCGTTTCCCAGGCTTCCGTTCGGCATTTCGACGAACACTTCGGCTTTGCCGTCCGGCGACACCCTTCCGATGGTCGGCGTCCGGGCGAAAGAAACGGCGTACACGTTGCCGGCGCGGTCAACCGCCGGCCCTTCAACGGCGGAGGTGAAACTGTGTTCCGGCGTGAAGGGCGTTGCGGTGAAGAGGGCTTGCGCGATCAACAGCGGCGCAAACATGCTACTTGGCGGGCAGGCGGGTGGTTTGGCGCTCCGTCAACTGCCACTGCTTGCCGTTCTTGACCCACACCAGAAGAATGGTGAGCGGAATATCGGCGGTGGCGTTGTGGGCGGTCACCCTGGCGCGGATCGTAGCGGCCTTGCCCATGACCTTGATTTTCTGCTCGTGGACTTCAAAGTTGCTTTTGCCCTTTACCAGAGCGGCGATGGCCTGGGCCTTGTTCTCGAGCGAGGTGTTGGAGTGGCTGTACTGCAGGTCGTCCGCGAACAGCTTGCCCAGCGCGGCGGCATCGCCGGCCTTGGCCGCGTTCACAAACGCTTCGTGAGCGGCTTTCACCGCGGCTTCGTCTCCGCTCTGCGCGAACGCGGCGGCGGACAGTGCGATAACAACAAGAAGAATTCTCATAGCCCCAAATCATATCCAATCTACCTCCCCATGCGAAAATCGAAGAACGGATGCGCCGCTTATTCCCGATCCTGATAGCGCTTTGCGCCTGCGGCTCCAAGCCCGAAACGCCGGCGCCGAAAAAGGCGCCGCCCCCCCCGAAGATCACCCACTTTTACGGCAACGCGGCGACCGTCGCAAGGGGCGAGGTCCTGACGCTTTGCTATGGCACCGAGAATGCCAGCCACGTGACCATGAAGCCAGCCGAAGACACCGATCTGCGCCCGACGCTGAATCGCTGCGTGGGCCACAAACCGGTGGAGAATACGGTCTATACGCTCACCGCAACAGGACCCGGCGGCACCGTGAGTGAGACGTTCCGTGTGACGATCGGAAAATCCAGCGCGCTGCCGGCGCCCGCCGCCCCAGGGCGCGAGCTCATTAAGAATTTCAATGTTGTGGGCCGCTCGGCGGCGCCGGGCGCTCCGGTGCAGCTTTGCTACTCCACCGAAGGAGCCCTTTCGGTTTCAGTCTCGCCGGCGGCCTCCGCCGGACTCACCACAGGCGCGAACCAGTGCTTCGTGGTGCGGCCGGACAAGACAACAACATACATACTGACGGCCACGGCCGGCGACGGCGCGACGGACCGCATGCAGGTGACGGTGGCTGTACAGTAGCGCTGGAATCGGATATAACGTTCGGTATGTCTGAACCGAACGTTTCCCGCCGTGGCGTCCTCACGGGCGCCGCCCTATCGGCCGCGGCGTTAGCCGACGAAGTCCTGGCGCAAACCTCTTCCGCATCGGCGACCGGGCTGCCCACACGCGTTCTGGGCCGCACGGGCCAGCGCGTATCCATCGCCTGCCTGGGCGGCTGGCACATCGGCGCGGTGAAGGACAACAACGAGGCGATCCGCATCATGCACGCGGCCATCGACGAGGGGTTGACCTTTTTCGACAACGCCTGGGACTATCACGACGGGCACTCCGAAGAAGTGATGGGCGAGGCTCTGAAATCGGATGGACGGCGTAAGAAGGTCTTCTTGATGACCAAGAATTGCGAGCGCGACTACGCCGGGTCGATGAAGAACCTCGACGATTCGCTGCGCCGCATGCAGACGGACTATCTCGACCTATGGCAGTTCCACGAAATGGTCTACGACAACGACCCGGACTGGGTCTTCGAAAAGGGCGGCTTGAAGGCGGCTTTGGAGGCCAGGAAGGCGGGCAAGGTCCGTTTCATTGGCTTCACCGGACACAAAGATCCCCGGATTCACTTGAAGATGTTGGGCAAACCGCACGACTGGGATTCCGCGCAGATGCCCATCAACGTTCTGGATCGCTACTACCGCAGTTTTCAGCAGGAAGTCGTGCCCGTTTGCCTGCGCAAAAGTGTGGGCGTGATCGGCATGAAGGGACTGGCCGGCGGACATCCGCAGGGACGGTTGATCGAAAAGTTCGGTCTTTCGGCCACGGACTGCTATCGATACTGCCTAAGCCTTCCGATCGCTTCGCAGGTGATGGGAATCACGACGATGGCGCAGTTGAAGGAGGACATCGCGCTGGCGCGCTCCTTCAAACCGATGACCGCCGCTGAGAAAGAGACGCTGCTTTCGAAAGTCCGGAGCGAGGCGAGCGATGGACGCCATGAGTTGTTCAAGTCGGCCAAGAACTACGACGGTCCCCACCACCGTAAACAGCACGGCTTCGATCTATGAGGCTGCTGCTGCTGGCCGCGATGCCGCTGCTGGCCGAAGACGGGTTCCGCCCAGTGTTCGACGGCAAATCGCTGGACGGCTGGTTCATCGTCAACAAGCAGGGTCCGGGCTTTCTGGTGAAGGACGGCTCGATCGTCTGTCCTTTGGACGGCGGACAGAAGCTGATGACGGAAAAGGAATACGCCAACTTCGCGTTTCGGTTTGAGTTCAAGTTGGAAGCCGATTCCAACAACGGCATCGGCATTCGCGCGCCGCGCGACGGGCATACGTCCACGCTGGGGATGGAGATCCAGATTCTGGACCAGAGCGGCCCGAAGTACAAGACCATGAAGCTGAGGCCGGAGCAGTATCACGGCGCGATTTACGACGTTTGGCCGCCCAGGTCCGGATTTCTAAAGCAGCCGGGCGAATGGAATGAGCAGGAGATCCGCGCCGACGGGCGGCGCGTGACCATTACGTTGAATGGCGTCGTGATCCTCGACGCGGATCTCGATCAGGTGCGCGAGCCCGCCGTTCTGAAGAAGCATCCAGGCCTGGCCAGGAAAGCCGGTCATATCGCGCTGCTCGGCCACCAAGCCTACGCCGAGTTTCGGAACTTGCGAATCAAAGAACTCCCCTAGGGGGAGATGTTCCAGCGCCTCAGAACCGCCTCCCGGTCCTCCTCCGTCCGGTTTTGGCTGGCTTTCCATTTGCCTTCCAGGCGGGAGATGGGGATCTCGATGCCGGCAATCGCGTTCAACAGACCGTCGATGTAGCTTGCGGGCGCGTCGGAGACGCGCCACGGCTCGGAGCGCGGGGCTTCGAAAGTCTCGGTCATCCTTGTAACAATCCCCAGCAGCGCGTCGCGATTTTCCACCACGCGCAGGGGTCCGTACGCATGAACGGCGATGTAGTTCCACGTGGGGACCACGCGCGGGTCGGCAGCCTTCGACGGGTACCACGCCGGAGAAACGTAGATTTGGGCACCATGAAAAATCGCCAGCGCCTCGGCCCCGGCGGAGCGCCAGATTGGATTCGCCCGCGCTACGTGGCCGCGCAGAACGCCATCCTCCAGCAGCAGCGGCACGTGCGTGGCTTCCAGGCCGTCCGGCCCCGGCAGCACCAGCGCCGCCAGCGGATGCGCGCGAATGAACGCCTCCAGGACATCGGGCCGCTCTTCGCGAAAGTGCGACGGCGTGTACATGTCCGATTATTTTGCCATGCGCCGCCGGGCCAGCCACAACAGGCCCCAGGCGGCCATCCCGGCAACCGCCCACTTGAGTAGCAGCGCAGCGGTGGCCGCGTCCATCGTGACTTGGAACTTCCGGAACGTGTCCCATCGCTCCAAGGTCCAGTGCCAACCGGTGTGCGCAACGAATGCCGATAGAACGACGGCCAGCAGGCGCGCGTCGAACGCCCGGCACGCCCATCGCAACAGAGGCACTGCGATCCCCAGCGCGGCGAGTTGGCCCAGTTCGACACCGATGTTGAACGCCAGCAGCGCGGCCGGGAGATGATCGCCGGCGAATTGCAGGGACTCCCGCAGCGCGAAGGAGAATCCGAACCCGTGGACCAGCCCGAAACCGAACGCAAGCCCGGCCCCGTGCGGCGCGGCGTCCAGAACGTTGGCCGCAGCCATGTAGACGATCGAGACGGCGATCGCCAGTTCCACCAGCGGCGGGAACCACAACCCCGCCGGTGTCCACCCGAGCGCGGACGCCAGCAACGTGATGGAATGCGCGAGCGTAAAAGCGCTGACGATCCAGACCAGATCCCGCAATCTCCGGTTCGCGATCACGAGGCAAAGCAGAAACAGCAGGTGGTCGGCGCCGGAGAGGATGTGTTCGAAGCCCATCGCTGCGAAACGCGCCGCCGCCCGCCACCAGGACGGATTCAGGTCCACTACGCCGGGATCGCCTTCCAGCAAAAACGTGCGCGCCGGCGTGTGCAGAACCGTGGTGACCTTCTCGCCTAAGTCCACGAAATTCGGATGAATAGATTCGCCCGCCGCCGGAAACACCAGGTGGATATCGAACCACGCCTGCTTCCAGAAGACGTTCTCGCCGCTGGCCGGCAGCGGAGCGCGCACGTGGCGCAGGGCCTCCTCGAAACTCGCGAATGACCGGTCCGCTTCGATCGCCAGGTTCACCGCCTCCACTCGGGGCGGGCCAACGCCCGGCATTGCGACCTTCTCGGCGGCCCAGAGCTTGGCTAGCGCGGGAAGCTTTGGCTCGACCTTCACCGTGTCCAGGTAACCGCCGGCCGTCTGTGGAAACTCCACATCGCGCACGGCGGCGAGCGGGATGCGCACCAACACGTCCGCCCCGCGCATTTGCAGGTGCACGGTGACATCGGCGGGCGCGTCGTGCGCCAGCGCAACCTGGGAGATCAACAGCAAACGCCAGAGCATAGAGAGTGGGCCGAATCGTGTATGATAGCGAACACCTGTTCAAAGAGAAAACACATGCTTAACTGTACCTATTGCAAAGCCGGCTCCTTCCTTGCAGTCCTCGCCGCCGTTGGCGTTGGCGCGTACCTGCTGGACCGGCAAGCCTCCGTCGAAGCGGCCGGCCCCATGGCGCCCCGCTTTGAGGTCGATCCGATGTGGCCCAAGCCGCTGCCGAACCATTGGGTGATCGGCGCGGCGATCGGACTGGGGATCGACGCGAAGGACAACGTCTGGATCGTGCACCGGCAGGGCTCGCTTGAGGTCAAAGAGCAGTATGCGACGCATACGCCGAAAGCGTCGGAGTGCTGCGCGGCCGCGCCGCCCGTGTTGGCGTTCAACGCCGCGGGCGATCTGATTCAGAGCTGGGGCGGCAAGGGAGAGGGCTTTAGCTGGCCGACATCGAATCATGGCGTAGACATCGACCACAAAGGCAACATTTGGATCGGCGGCAACGGCCGCGCGGCGGGCGCGGGAGCGGCGCTGGCCCATGACGAATCGAAGATGGCGGCGGCGGGTGCCGTGCACGATAGCTTTCTGTTGAAGTTCACGCAATCAGGCAAATTCCTGGCGCAGCTCGGCAAGCCGTTCATGAGCAAGGGAAGCAACGATCTCGATAACCTGCGGCTGCCCGCGAAATCGCTGGTCGATCCGGTGACGAACGAACTCTATGTCGCCGACGGATACGGCAACCGGCGTGTCATCGTCTTCGACGCCGACACACTGAAGTACAAACGCCACTGGGGCGCCTACGGCAACAAGCCCGACGATACCGATCTCGGCCCCTACGATCCGGCCAACCCCGCACCGAAACAGTTCCGCACGCCCGTGCATGGCATCGCTTTATCGAAGGACCGGATCGTTTATGTTTGCGACCGCACCAACAACCGGATTCAGGCCTTTAAGACCGACGGTACTTACTTGAAGGAAGGCTGGGTGGCGAAGGAGACGTTCGGCGACGGCGCGGCCTTCGACATTGCGATCTCGAAAGACCCGGGCGAGAAGTATCTCTATGTTTGCGATGGTTCGAACATGAAGGTGCATATTCTCCTGCGCGACACGCTTGAAGTGTTGACAACGTTCGGCGACGGCGGACGGCAGCCGGGCCAGTTTTACGCCGTTCATAGCATCGCGACGGATTCGAAGGGGAACATCTACACCACGGAAACGTATCGAGGCCAGCGCGTGCAGAAGTTCACGTACAAGGGGCTGGCGCCGGTCACAAAGAAGGATCAGGGCGTAGTTTGGCCGAAGCGGTAGACGGCGTTCCCGCCCCGTCAACGCCTGGAGTCATATAGCTGGACCAGGGCCGCGGACGCGTCGTCGAGGGCGCTCTTCGCCTCATCGCCCCCTCGATTCGTAACCGCGAGCACGGCAAAACCACGCCGGGGCGCCATTCGTACGAGCGCGAAATTCTTCCTGTTCGTTCCATAGTGCTGCAGAGCGATGCCATCGGCCCACGCTTCGCCCGAGACCACGAACCAGCCCAGCGCGCAATCGTCGCCTTGCGACAGGTGAAGCCTGCGATAGGAGTCCCGCTTGAGCAAGGCGGGCTCGCCGCGCAACGCATCCGCAATGAACTTGGCCCAGTCGCCCAGCGAGCAGTGGACGCTGCCGGCCGGCGCCAGGATGCGGGGATTGTCAACCGCCGGGCCGTTTGTTGGCGTCGCCTCGCCGGAGACGGTGTGGGGCCACGGTTGATCGATCTTTCCCAGCGTGCCGGTGCCGCCAAACCCGCAGCCGTTCATGCCAAGGGGCTTGAACACCATGTCGCGCAGGAGATCCTCCCAAGCCCGGCCCGTAAGTCGCTCCGCGACAGCTCCCGCGATCATATAGCCGGCGCTCGAATACTGATATCGCTCGCCAGGCGGAGATCCAACGCCCCGCGCCGCCGTTTTCTTCATGAGTTCCAGCCGCTGCCGAGGGAGAGACTGGAACGTTCGAATTACTTCTTCGTAGTCCGTCCAGTCCGGGGTTCCAGGCAGACCGGCGCGATGAGAGAGAAGGTGGGTGACGGTGATGTTCCGAAAGTCCTGGGGAAAGGCCGGAGCGAGATCCGGAAATATTTTCTCAAGCGTTGTCTCCCAATCGAGCTTTCCCCGCTCGATCAAACGGGCCAGCAACACAGCCGTCATCGCCTTCGTGTTGGAGCCGAGGTGCCCCTTGTCCGCGATCGTGGCCGGGACGTTTGTGCCCGCCTTGCGCACGCCAACCACGCCTTGCGTGATCACGCCACGGCCGGTGACGAGGGCCGCGCCGAGAGCGGGCACGCGATGCCGGGTGCGGATCGGATCCAGCGCCCGGACGACTTCGGAGTCCCGGGCCCGCGCGAGCAGCCCTCCGCCAAATGCAAGCCCCGGCAGCAGCACTCGAATTCGCGCGCGGGCATCCACGGGGGCGCCTACTTCAACGGCGAGTAGCCGGCGGCCTTATAAATCGCCACCTGCATGAAGGCGTTCGATTGCCCATCGGCGGCGATCGATTCGGCGCGCACGCGAATCCACTCCGGGTCGCTTGCGAACGTTGCCCACGCCTGCTCCCGCGCCGCCAGCGTATCGAACGGCGTGAAGTAGATGAGGTTTGGCATCCACTCGCCGTACAGCGCCGAGGTGTAGAGCACCGGATGAATGCCGCAGCGGTGAAAGATGGGAATTTCAGGCCCGGCGAAACGTTCATTCAGCGCCTTGTGCTGTTTCCATGTGGGCGAATGATAGACGCGCAGTTCGTAGAACCGCGGCGCCTGGCTGGCCCAATCGAGCGCCGGCGAGTAGCTGGCCGCCTCCAGCAAGGAGCGGGAGAAATGCTCATACGGCGGCTCGTCGTGATCCTCCAACGCGGTTGCGTCAACCCGAAGCGCCGCGGCTTGCTCCAAGGAGTCCCACTCGGCCACCACCGCGATCTGCGGCATGTGGCCGGCGAAAACGGCGTCCAGGATCAGCGCCGAACGCTTGCCGTAGGCCGGCAGCCAGGCCGATTCCAGCCACTGGTGCAGGCGCGCGCCTTGCGTGGAGTGTTTCAGGAAAAACTGTTCGAAGGTATAGATTTTGCGGGAAGAATTGTTCATGGGGAAAAGGGGGATCGGGCCGGTCATTTCCAGAAAGTCGCGGCGCCGAATCATAATGTACAGAGTATCGTCATGCGCAGAGCCCTCGCTTTGTTTGTGTGCCTTGCGGCTCTGACCGCGGCGGACTACCGGCCCCCGGCCGGCACGCGCTCCGTTGCCAAGAAGCCTGGAGGCGAGTCCATTCTGCCCGGCGGACGCCTGATCGCGCCGCTCGGCCGCCAGTATCAAACCGGACCGGGACCGTGGGGGCTCGCCGTCTCCGCCAACGGGAAGCGCATCGTCTCGGCCGACGGCGGCCCAAGGGGTTTCTCGCTCACGGTGCTCGATCAACGCAGCGACGGCTGGCGCGTGAACCGCCTGGAGGCCACCAGGAAAAAAGCGGACGAGCCCGAGGACGACGAGTTCCGCTCCGTGTTCATGGGCCTGGCCTTCGCGAACAACGACGATGTCTACGCAAGCGAGGGCAACTCCGGCCGCGTGCGCCTGCTGGACGCCGGCAACGGTCATCGCAAACAGCTCTACGATCTCAATACCGGCGGCTTCAAGGATTCCTACACCGGCGATCTCGCCTTCGACGCCAAGCGCAATCTGCTCTATGTGGTCGATCAGGCCAACTTCCGGCTGGCCGTTATCGACACGCGGAAGCATCGCATCGTCTCAAGCGTCCGCACCGGCCGCCTGCCCTTCTCCGTCGCGCTCGCGCCCGACGGCAAGCGCGTCTACGTCACAAACATCGGAATGTTCGAGTACCAGGCCGTTCCCGGCGCCGACGCGAAAAACGCCCGCGAGACCGGCCTTCCGTTCGCCGCTTTCGGCTTCCCTTCGGCCGAGGCCGAGCGGGGCGCGGAGCGTGTGAATGGCCGGGGCGAGCGGGTGCAGGTTCCCGGCCTCGGCAGCCCGAACGTCCGCGAGGCGAACTCACTCACGGTCATCGACGTGACGGCGCCGGAGAGCGCCAAGGTGGTCCAGTTCATTCCCACCGGCCTGCCCTTTGGCAAGGGTTCGCAGGGCGGCTCCAGCCCTACGTCGGTTATCGCCAACGACTCCCACATCTTCGTCGCCAACGGGCACAACGATTCCATCACCGTCATCAACGCGCGGTCGCTGGAAGTGGAGCGCGAGATACCAATCCGGATTCCCGGCCTGGAAGCTCTGCGCGGCGTACTGCCTACCGGCCTGGCCCTGGACGGCAACACGCTCTACGTCGCCGAGGCCGGCATCAATGCGATCGGCGTCGTCGACCTGAAGACGCAGCGCGCCGTGGCGCACCTGCCGGCCGGCTGGTTCCCCACGCGCGTAGTGGTGAAAGACGGCACGATGTATGTCGCCAACGCCAAGGGCCACGGCACGGGGCCCAACGCGTCGATGACCAAGGCGTTCGAGCAAAGCTTCATCACCGATCAGCGGCGCGGCTCCATCTCCGTCTATCCGGTTCCCGATCCCTCCAGCGCCGCCGGACACACGGCGCGCGTGCTGCAACTGAACGGCTTCACCCCGGCGAGCGAGGCCGCTCCCCTGCCCGCCGCCCTTCAGTACGCCGTCATCATCATCAAGGAAAACCGCACGTTCGACGAAGTGTTCGGCGACGTCGTTTCCGCCTCCAACGCGCCGGTCAATGGCGCCTGGGATCTGGCCCGCCTGGGCCAGTATGCAGTGATAGCCAGCCCGCGCGGCGAGGTGCAGCAGCGCTTCGCCATGAAGAACGTTCCCGTCTCGCCCAATCACCACGCGCTGGCCGAGCAGTTCGCCTTCTCCGATAATTTCTACGCCGACTCGGAGGTGAGCGTCGACGGGCACCATTGGATGGTTGGCAGCTATCCGAACGCCTGGACCGAATCCACGCTCATGGCCGCCTATGGCGGACAGAAAAACTTCCGCTTTCCAACGTCCGCGCCGGGCCGCTTATTGTTCACGGGTAGCAATTCGTCGGTGCATCCGGAGGAGCAGTTGGAGGCCGGCGCCCTGTGGCATCACCTGGATAAGCACGGGATTCCGTTCCGGAATTTCGGTGAAGGATTCGAACTCTCCGGCATCGACGAAGGCCCCGGCCTGAAGCCCACCGGCGCGCGCTTTCTTACCAACGTCCCCATGCCGGATCCGCTTTTCCGGAACACTTCGCGCGACTACCCGGGATACAACATGAACATCCCGGATCAGTTCCGCGCCAACGCCTTCATTCAGGAGATGGAGAAGCGCCACATCGTCGGCAACGAACCCTTTCCCCGCCTCCTCTACATTCACCTTCCCAACGACCATATGACGTCGCCGCGGCCCGAGGACGGCTATCCGTTCCGCGAATCGTACATGGCCGACAACGACTACGCGCTGGGCCGCATCATGGAGTTTCTATCCAAGAGTCCGTGGTGGAAACAGATGGCCGTGTTCATCACGGAGGATGATTCCCAGGGCGGCGTCGATCACGTCGACTCCCATCGCACCGTCTTTTTGATGGCCAGCCCCTACGCGAAGAAGAACTACGTTTCAAAGGTCAACGCCAGCTTCCCCGCGCTGTTGAAGACGGTGTTCCGGCTGTTGAAGCTGCCCCCTCTGAACCTCTATGACGCCACGGCCGCCGATCTTTCGGATATGTTCACCGAAACGCCGGACTTCCAGCCCTTTTCTCTCCGCGCCATCCGGCCCGAACTGTTCGATCCGGCCAAGGCCCGCGATCCGCTGGATCCCAAACCGTCGCCGAAGATGGACGACCCGCGTTCGGTGCGGGAGCAGCACACGCAGAAGTAGCTACAGTGCGGCCGTATCTCCGGACGGGCGAAGGATTAGGCGGCGGGCGTCCGGGCCGCGCCTTCCCCGGCAGGCGTCGAGGCGTCCCCGGCATGGCCAGGCGCCGGTTCGTGGAGGATATCGCTCCAACCGTCCGCGAAGATTTCCCGGATACGCGCCACGAAAAGGCCCGGCCACTTGGTGGGCGGTGCAATCCTGGGCCAGGAAAGGCCGGCGGCCAAGGCGCGAAGACTCGGGGCCGGGGCCGCAGGCTGGTCCGGGTCCAGCATCACCTCGTGCAAGTACTCGAGTGCGTTCATGTCGTGCTTCGTGCGGTTCATATGCGTTACTCGCCGCTACTCTTCCCCAAGCAGCAGGTCCAACACTCCGAGATTGTGCTCGCCGGTTTTCACGGCCAGTACGGGCCGCGTGCCGTAGAGGGCCAAATGTTCCGCCACCGAGCCCAGCAAAACAGCCGCCGAAGCGGTTCGCCCCCGGGTTCCCATGACTGTGATCGAGCAGCCTTCCCGCGCCGCCACGCGCGCGATGGTCCAGGCCACGTCGGCGCCTTCGATCGAATGCGCGAAGGACAGGCCCATGGCGCCCAGCGCCTCGGCGGACCGCTCGAGCGGTTCTGAAATGTGCCGGTTCGAGTAGGGGGCAAACTCCCGGAGCGCGGCTAGTTTTCGTTCATGCTCCACCTTTTCGTCGCGTTGCACATGCCACGGGGCGTCCTCGGTTTCAACGAACATGCAGATCGATTCGCGGCCCCACCGGCCGGCCAGCGCCTCGCCGTGGGCAAGCGCTTTGCGGGAATGTTCCGAGAAATCCACGGGAATCAGGACCGGACCCGGTTTCAACTCCGCGCCGGCCGGCATCACCAATACCGGGCACGGAGCGAGCATCATCAGACGCGCCGCCGTTTTGGAACCTCCTCCCGCTACTACGAGCAGGTCCGTACCTTCCTGCCGGGCCACGCCAAGCGCTTCGTCCAGGGTCGCGGTTTCCACACCGCGCACCGGCGCCCCGGGCCGGCCACGGCCGCGCCCGCACTTTCCAAACGCGATAGCTCGGAAGCGGCGCCCGCCGCGACGATCCCTCGAAACTGCCTCATGCCTCCACGGTCGCTTTCTCGGACACCTTCTGCTCCTCCGCACCGTCTTCGAAGAACCGCTTGCCGATCGCGAAGATTATGAGTGCCGTGAGAACGCCCGTCAGGAAGTCCGTCATCGGCACCATCACCGCCGTGTAGATCATGAGCGCCGAATGGAATTTCGTCGTCGCCAGAACCTCGCGGATTTCCTTCACCTTGATCATGTTGGAGGAGACCCACAACAGGATGCCGCCAATGCAAGCCATCGGCACCATCTCCAGCAGGTGGGCCATGTAGTAGGCCATCACGAGCTTCAACGCGAACTTGAAGTACCCGGCCAGCGGGGTCACCGCGCCCGCCTTGATGGAGGTGGCGGTTCTCGCCAACGCGCCTGTGCAGGGGAATCCGTTGATCAGAGGAGTGATGACCTGGACCAGGCCCTGTCCCCAGAACTCCTTGTCCGGATTGAACGGCGTCTTACGGTTCCCGGCCATCCGGTCGGCCATGGACGAACACAACACCGATTCGACGCCCGACACAAAGACGACGCCGAATATGAGAAGCCCAAGGTCCATCATCACGGCCGGCGTCAACTCAGGCAGCGAAGGCGGTGTAAAGACGAAGAAATTGTTGGGAATCGAACCGAACTTCGATTGAATCGTCGCCAGTCCCGCGTCCTTCCAGATTGTCGCCGCGGCCAGGGTTCCCAGTCCCAACGCCAGCAGCGGCGCCGGGATAAAAATGGATATGCGCAGCAGTCCCTTGGTCAACACCAGCGTTCCTAATCCGATCGCCAGCGCCGGTCCGCTCAATTCTCCCGCGTGGCTGATAACGCCCTGCAGCTTGGCCAATAGGTTCCCACCGGTTGCCGCCGTGGTGATTCCCATCACGTCGTACAGATTGGTGGCGGCGATCGTCAACGCGATACCCACCGTAAACCCGACGATGATGGAGTTGGGCACCAACTTGGCAATCGCCCCCGTTCCGGTCAGGCCGAGGATCATCAGAATCAAGCCTGCGATGATGGAGCCAGCGATCAGGAATCCGTGATCATACTTTTGCATCACGGCGTAAATAATCGGGATGAACGCAGCGGTCGGCCCATAAACCTGGTATTTGGAACCACCCCAGGTACGGCCTACCAGGCAAGCCATGGCGCCGGCGATGATACCCTGCTCCGGCCGCATTCCCGCCGCCATCGCGAAGCCCATCGCCATGGGAATCGCCGTCATTGCGGTGATCAACCCCGCGGAGAAGTCCCTGTAGATGATGGACTTCCAGTTATCGGCGGTCAAATCTTCGAACCGGTCGTCAAAGATCCGGTTAAAGCTCCGCAAACGCTCCAGAATCATGCAATGCCCTTTCTCGCGCCGAACAGATGCGGATCGCCTAACAGAAAGAGTGGCATTGGGACCCTCCGCCCTCAATAGATTCACTGTCATTGGGGATGCGAGAGCGCTTTTGGCACTGTGGAGTCACGGTTTTCACTACTCGCGAATACTGGTCATTTGGGATTTCGTACGTGCTTTTCGCGGTGAGAACATGGTTACGGCACTACGATTCGATTCCAAATCACTAGAAGATGCCCCTCCGTTCGCACAGTATTCACATCCCCCACCGCACGCTCTGGTATCTGGCCTTTGGGTTCGGCGCCGTGGTCTTGCTCCTGCTGATTTCGGCGGCTTTGCTGCTACAGGCGGTTCAGTCCGCCGGCACCGATTCCCAGCGGTATTCGGCCCAGCAACTGGCCCGCATCGGTCACATCGACAAGCTACAGTTGGAGCAGACGTCCGTGGGTGAACTCCTCTATGCCATGGAAGGTTCGCCGGGCCCGGCGCGTCTGGCCGCCCAAAAGTCCGAGTCGCGTCACCTGCGCGAAGAGATCAACCGTCTGGTCGACGAAGCCGGGCCGGAGAGCCCGGAGGCCTGGCGCAACGTCCGTTCCTCCGCGCTGCTGCTGTTCGATTCCGTCGACGCGAGCCTGGGCGGCTCATCGCCGGCCCGGGCATCCATTGCGTTGAACCACCGCCGGTTTGTCGCGAGCGTCGCCCGCCTGCTGGACTCGTCCTACCAGGAGGCCGTGCAACTCCGCGCCGCCAACCTCAGTTCGTTCGCCCAGTTGTTCAACAACTCCGCCCTCCTTCTGGGCGGTGCGGTCATATTCGCGATCACGGGCACCATCGGCGCGATCTTCTTTTCGTTCCGGCTGTTCGGAAAGCTGGAGACCCAGGCGCACACGCTGCGCCACCTCGCGCTCCACATCCTGGACGAGCAGGAGCAGTCGGCCCGCCGCTTCTCGCAGGAACTGCATGATGAATTTGGGCAGACACTGAACGCCATCGAATCCACGCTCTCCGTTGTGCACGCCAATTCCGCGGACGGGGACGCGCGACTGGAAGATGTGAAGGGCATGGTGAAGGAGGCGATCGCCAATGCGCGGGAAATGGCCCGGCTCCTGCGACCGTCCATTCTCGACGACTTCGGCCTGGACGCGTCGCTCCGGGAACTGGCGCGCGGCTTCTCGCAACGGACCGGCATCGTCGTCGATTACTCGTCGAACCTGCGCGGCCGCCTCCCCGCCGGCGTGGAAACGCACCTGTACCGCCTGGCGCAGGAAGCGCTCACGAACGCTTCCCGGCACTCGTCGGCCAAGCGGGTTTTCATCGAGATCAAGCGCGCCGGGGCGAAACTCGATGTTTGCATCACCGACGATGGCGAAGGCATGCCGGCCCCGAAGGCGGCCACAGGCAGCCTGGGGCTGATCGGCATGGCGGAACGCGCCAACGCGCTCGGCGGCTCGATCTCCATCCGGAACGCTCCGCCCCTGGGTCTGCGTATCGCCGTCTCGGTGCCCATTCCGGAAGAGCCGGCGAAAAAAGGAGTAGAGAGTGAACTCCCGCTCACGAATCCTTCTGGTCGATGATCACGCCCTGGTCCGCAAGGGTTTCCGGCTCATTCTCTCCCACTACGACGAGTTCGAAGTGGTCGGCGAAGCCGGCTCCGGCGCCGAGGCGCTCCGGCTGATCCCGGTACTCTCTCCCCATATCCTAATCCTCGATGTGGGCATGCCCGGCATGAATGGGGTGGAAGTCGCCCAGCAGGTGTCCCGCAACTTCCCGCATCTGCGTGTTCTGATTCTTTCCATGCACCAGGACGCCGTCTACGTGCGGGAAACGCTGCGCGCCGGCGCGCGGGGGTACCTGCTTAAGGACGCGGCCGATAACGAGTTGATCGCCGCCGTCCGGGCCCTGGCCGCGAACAATAGCTACATCAGCCCCGGTGTCTCCAACGCCGTGCTGTCGGACTATCAGCAGTTCGTGGGCAATCCGCTGGACCTTCTGTCCACGCGCGAGCGGCAGGTGTTTCTGCTTCTGGCCGAAGGCCGCACGGCCAAGGATATCGCGACAAGCCTGGATATCTCCGTCTATACCGTCGACGCGCATCGCGGCAAGATCATGAAGAAACTCCAGCTTTCGTCCTCCTCCGAGCTCGTCCGTTTCGCGATCCGTCAGGGATTGGCCAAGTAAGCCCCGATTGCCGGACCGCTATCGCGGCCGGAAGCGGCGCTGTCGATTAGCCGCCGCACGCCAGCGCGCGCAGCATTCCCGGTCCCGCCGCCGCATGCATGGGCTTTCGAATATGAACCGCAATGTCCAGCCCCTGCATCAGCGTCGTCCCCCACCGTCCCGTTCCACCCAATGCGATCTGCATCGCCGCGGCCTGCCGCAGCACCGGTTCGGCGGCCGTCACCAGCAGCACGTTCGGCGTGTTCTCCACCGCGAGGCGGAGCCGGTGCCACGCCGAAACCGGCACGCCGCGCGCATCCCGGACGTCGCAGAGATCCAACACCACCAGCTTGAATCCGCCCGCGTGGAGAATCAGGTCCGCCGCCTTCAGCGCGTCCTGCGTGTCGTGGTGGCAACGCGCCCATAACAGCCGGTCCAGATCGACTCCGTTTTGGGCGGCCGACGAGGGATCGAACGCGTCGCTGGCATCCACCAGCGCGCACAACTCGCCCGCCGCGGTCGCCGCCGCCAGCGCCGCGTGCATCATCGTCGTCCGTCCGGAGGACCGGGCTCCGGTGATCTCCGTGATCCCCCCTTGCGGAAAACCCGGCAGAAGACCACGCAACTCCTCCGGCGTGTAAGGGCGGGTCTCCACCGCCACCGTCTTCCGGGGCGGCGCCAATTCCGCCAGTTTGCGCAATGCGATCGACATATATTCGCCTTTTGTTCGCTACCATTGTCCGGGTTTCCGCCCGTTCCTGTCAACTCCGGAGATTTACTACCTTCTCCTCTTGCTTTCGCTACAATCTAAGGTGATATGTCGTACCGCGCCCTACTGGCGGCCGGCTTCGCCGCCGCCTCGCTCTCCGCTCAGGTTGTCGTCATCGAGCAGATTATCGCCAAGGTCAACGGCGAGATCATCACACGCTCGGAGATCGACCGCTCCCGCAAGGCCATGGCCGAGGATATGAAATCCCGCGGCGCCAGCGAGAGCGACGTCGCCCAGGCGCTCAAGGAGCGCGAGAAGGACTTTCTCCGCGACAAAATCGACTCCATGCTGCTCGTCCAGAAGGGCAAGGAGTTGAGCATCAACCTGGATGGCGAGGTCACCAAATACATCGCCGACATGCAGCGCAAGTCGAAGATCGCGGATCAGGACGCCTTCCAGGCCTACGTGCGCGAAAACACCGGCATGTCGTTTGAGGACTATCGTTCCGAGATCCGCAACAACATGCTCACGCGCCGCGTGATCGGCCAGGAAGTCAGCTCCAAGATCGTGATTCCAAAGGCCGACGTTCGCAAGTACTACGACGAGCATAAGGAAGAATTCCAGCGCGAAGAGCGCCTGTTTCTTCGCGAAATCTTCCTGACAACCGAAGGGAAGAACGACACCGAAAAAGCGGCCATCGAAAAGAAGGCCAAGGATCTCGCCTCACGCGCCCGCCGCGGCGAAAAGTTCAACGAACTCGCCCGCGACAACTCCGATTCCGACTCCGCCCGCAACGAGGGCGAACTGCCGCCGTTCAAAAAGGGCGAACTGCGCAAGGAGATCGAGGAAAAGGTCTGGGCCGCGCAGCGCAACGAAACGCTGGACCCCTTCAGCATGCCCAACGGCTGGCTAATTCTGAAGGTGGAGGAGCATCATCAGGCCGGCCTCGCCGCCTATGAGGAAGTGGAAGGCGAAATCATGAACAAGCTCTATGAGCCCAAGATGCAGCCGGCCATCCGCGAATTCCTCACCAAGCTGCGCAGCGAAGCGTTCCTGGAGCTTCGGGAAGGGTATGTGGATACCTCGGCCGCGCCGGGCAAGTCCACGGCGTGGACGGACCCTGCCGTCCTGAAGCCCGAAACGGTCACCAAGAAAGAAGTAGCCAGCATGACGCGGAAGAAGAAACTCCTCGGATTCCCCGTCCCAGGTACCGCGATCACAGGAAAATCGACCTCCAAGTCGTAAGAGTCCTGATACCCTAGGGGGAACTCTAGGGATGAAAACCTTCGTCAACGAAATCGAACAGAACCAGACGGTGCAGTCTTACTTTCTCGTACTGAGTAAAGAAGTGCGCCAGAAAAAGACCGGTGAGCCCTATCTCTCACTGGTGCTGGGCGACAAAACCGGTGAACTGGACGCCAAGATGTGGGACAACGTCGCCGAGATCATGGATACGTTCGACCGCAACGACTATGTGAAGGTCCGTGGGGCGGCCACGGTCTATCAGAACCGGATGCAACTCCGGGTCGACCGCCTATCGCGCGCCGGCGAGCATGACGTCGACCCCGGCGACTACTTCCCTTGCTCCAAGCGTGACCGCGAAGAGATGATGGCCGAGTTGCTGGGCCACATCGCCGCCATGCGAAACCCCCATTTGAAGGCTCTGATGGAGGCATTCTTCGCCGACCCCGCGATCGCCCTGCGCTTCAAAACCGCCCCGGCCGCTAAGTCCATCCACCATGCCTGGATCGGCGGACTCATAGAACACGTGCTGAGTCTGATGACGCTGGCCAAGTTCACCGCGAAGCACTACCCGGACGTCGACGAGGACCTGCTGGTAACTGGCGTGATCCTCCACGACATAGGCAAGATCCACGAACTCAGCTATGAGCGCGCCTTCGGTTACACCGACGAAGGCCAACTGACCGGCCATATTCTCATCGCGCTTCGAATGCTGGATGAAAAGATCCGAAACGTCTCCGGATTTCCGCCGAAGTTACGCATGCTGGTTGAGCACATGATCGCCAGCCATCACGGTTTGATGGAATACGGCTCTCCCAAGGTCCCGCTCTTCCTGGAGGCCATGCTTCTGCATCACCTGGACAATCTGGATTCCAAGATGGAGACCGTCCGCGTCGCCATCGAACGGGATGTGTTGATGGGCGGAAATTGGACCGGTTGGGCATCCTCCCTGGAGCGTACGCTGCTGAAAAAGGATCGCTTTCTCGCCGAGGACGACCCGGTCGCCACGCCTCCGGCACCCGCGCCGCCAGCCCCAAAAACTACAAAAACCGCCAAATCGGCAGACTATCCCACCACAGGATCTTTGTTTGCCGAGAAACTCAGTGGGGCCCTAGAGGATCTGAAGTAATCGAAATGCCCCGCCGACCCAGTCAATCACCCCTGCCCCCTCCTTTAGAGATGGCCTGCCTTGCCGCACTCTGGGATTTGGGGGAAGGCGACGTCCACCAAGTGGTGGATGTCCTTCATCCGCGCCAGACCCTCGCCTACACAACCGTGCTGACTCTGCTGGACCGGTTGACCAAGCGAGGCCAGGTCTCCCGCCGGAAACAAGGACGCCGATTCCTCTACGCGCCCTGCCGGGATGCCAACCTGTTGCGCAGTGCGGCCATCGACGAGCTCGTCCGCCTCTATTTTGGCGGCTCCAGAGAGGGCTTGCAGAACTGGCTAAACCAGGAAAAACCCATCGCCGCTGCTACCGCGGTGGGCGAAGACGCTGGGTTCGACCCGACCCTGTTGTAAGCGCTCCGCCTCGTGTAGTCGTAAGGCGATTCACTTAGGCCTTATCCGTCGCCACCTTAGTTTCGAATGTACTTTACCGCAAGTACTTGTAGTCGTAAGCAGACCCGCTTAGCCTCGAATGTAGCAGCAATGCATTCGGAGGAATATCTATGAAGAAAATGGCGTTTGCCGCTCTTTTTTGCGGCTTGTCCGCCAATGCGGCCATCATGACATTTACCGACCGCACGACGTTTCTCGGCGCTCTGACCGGCGCCATGTATGAAGAGAATTTTGGAACCTTCCCATTCGGAAGTCTAGCTTCACCGTCGGCTCTGTCCGGCAACGGCTTCGGCTATCAGTTTTCCGCGGCCAACGGACTCTACGTCGCAGAAATCGGCGGCAACATGATGATGAGCACAGAGGGGATGGGAGATTCGCTGCTCCTTTCTGGCTTCACCGGCGGAGTCACGGCCATTGGAGGCAACTTTTTCTTCGAGAACGGCTCTGGCGGCATCGACCCGAACGCCAGCGGGAGTTTGATCGCCTCCAACGGCGTCGACCCGGACAGCGTCGTCAATCTGAACGCCCCAGTCGGACACACAAACTTCGTCGGCTTTATCAGCGATACGCCGCTCTTGAGCCTGACCTTTCAGGTAGCGCAGGGCAATAGCGCCTTCGCCGGCGCCGATAACGTTATCGCCGGAATCGGCGCACTTGGGCAAGGCTCGTCCGGGTCCGTCCCAGAACCGGGGACAATGGCGCTGGCCGCTGCCGGCATCGCCCTTATGGCCGCAGTGCGCAAACGAAAGTAAACCGAAAAAGATTTACAACCCCGAACCGGACGCTCCCAAGGCGCCCGGTTCTTCTTTTTTGGATCAGTATTTCCATTCGGTTACATTTTTTCATAGGGCCAAGCTCCCGATTATGGAATTGCAAGTCCCGTTAAATCAAGAGGTTGCACTTGACGCAGCGTAGGGGGAGATTGTTAGGATAAAAGTGCAGAGGTCTGACTCTAACCATGAGAAATATCCAATCCCTCACCTTAATTCTGGCGCTGGCTTCGCCGTTTGCGGCCGCGCAGACCATTACAGGCGCGTTCACTGGAACGCTCTCCGACCAATCCGGCGCCGTGATTCCGAGCGCCAAGGTAACTGCCACCAACACAGGCACCAACCTCACCTACACCGCGCAGAGCAATGAAGCCGGTGTGTACAATCTTCTCTTTCTGCCCGTCGGCAGCTACAACGTCGCGGCGGAAGCCAAAGGCTTCAAGAAGGGCACCACGGGGCCGTTCGCGCTCCAAGTGAACCAGGTCGCGCGCGTGGACTTCAAACTCGAAGTCGGCGACATCGCCCAGTCGGTGGAGATCACAACGGCCGCGCCCGTGCTCCAGACCGAAACCACCCAAACCGGCGAGTCGCTCGGCACCAAGCAACTGACCGAAATCCCTCTCAAGGGCCGCAACTTCGTTTCGCTGACGCTGCTGGTTCCCGGCGCCGTTTCCCCGAATCCGGAAGCGATGAACAATCGATTCGGGGCACGGCCGTACGTCAACGGAAACCGGGAGCAGACGAATAACTTCATGCTGGACGGCGTGGACGTGAACGATTCGATCGACAATCGAGTCGGCTACTCGCCGAACGTCGATGCACTGGAGGAAGTGAAGGTCCTCACCGGCAACGCCGCGGCCGATTATGGCAACTCCGGCGGCGCGACCGTGATGATGTCGCTGAAGAGCGGCACCAACCAGTTCCACGGCAACCTGTTCGAGTTCCTCCGCAACAGCAAGCTCGACGCCAACGGCTTCTTCCGCAACCGCAACGTCTCCACGGCCACCCGGACCGGCTTCAAGCGCAACATCTTCGGCGGCACGCTGGGCGGACCCATTCAGCGCAACAAGATGTTCTTCTTTGTCGATTACGAAGGCACCTTGCAGCGCAACGACGGCCCGGCCTCGGCCTCCGTGGCGCCGCAGACCTGGCGCAACGGCGATCTGAGCCAGTTCCCCAACCCGCAGATCACCGACCCCACGAACGGCCAGCCCTTCCCGAATAAGCAGATTCCGCAGTCCCGCTTCAGCCCGGTGGCCCGTTTTCTATTTACCAATTCGTCGCTTTACCCGCTGCCGAACCAGGCGGGCGTCGGCCCGCTGGGCGTCTCGGGCAACTTCGCCTCGGCGTCGGCCTCGAAGCTGAACAATCATCAGGCGGACGCGAAGGTCGACTATCGCCCGTCGGACCGCGACACGCTGATGGCGCGTTGGTCGATCGGCCGGTATGAAGCGGTGGGCAGCCAGGCTGCGTTGCCGGTGTTCATGACCAGCGGCCAGGAAGGCCCCACCTACTCTTGGGTTGCCAACTGGAATCGTACGGTTTCGCCATCGATCGTCAATGAAGCGCGTTTCTCGTTCTCGCGCGTCGGAATCAATGACGTTACGCTCGATTGGAGCGGTCAGCTTGGTGCGGACGGGAACCAGAAGTTTGGGATCCCAGGCGGCCAACCGATCGCGGGTTTGAGTGCGATCGGCATCGGCAGCGGATTGTCCGGCATCGGCGCCGCGGCAACGCTGTCCAACACCACCGACACCAAGTACATCATCTACGACAACCTCACCTGGCAGAAGGGCAAGCACCTGATGAAGATGGGCACGCAGTTGATGAAGTACAACCAGGACCGCTACTACGCCGGCAACAACGGCGCGCTCGGCCTCTTCCGTTACACCGGCACCTACACGGGCCTGGATTTCGGCGACTTCCTGATCGACGCGCTGAACAGCAAGGGCCGCGGCGCCGTCGCCGATCCTTGGGGCCACCGCTTCTGGCGCTCCGCCCTGTTCTTCCAGGACGACTTCAAGGCCGCCCGCACCTTTACGTTGAACATCGGCATGCGCTGGGAGTACATGCAGCCGATCTATGAGAAGGACAACCGGCAGGTCAACGTCGACACCTTCGCCGGTACTCTGGTGCAGGCCGGCGGCCCCCTCGGCCGCGCGACCTACAACCCGTACCGCAAGCAGTTCATGCCCCGCATCGGTTTCGCCTGGACACCGGACCAGTTCAAGTCCAAGCTAGTCGTTCGCGGCGGCTACGCCTACCAGAGCTTTATGGAGGGCACCGGCGCCAACCTGCGCCTGCCGCTGAACGCTCCGTTCTTTGTGGAGACGGACTTCTCCTATGACCCGCGAACCCCCGGCTCCATCCGCACCGGTTTCTCCGATGTCGTGACCGCCAACATCACGCTCGACATGCCGCGCCCGGCCTCGGCCGGCGTCACGCCGCAGCTCCAGGGCCGCGCGTGGGATCTGAATCTGCGGCCGCAGACCACCAGCCAGATCAACTTCACGACCGAGTATCAGTTCGATAACTCCACTTCCGTGCAGGCCGGCTACGTCGGGCAGAAGGGTACCCACCTCGTGGCACCTGTGGAAGCCAATCAGCCGCTGCCGGGAACCGGCCCGTTCGCAACGTGGACGAACCTCAATCTGCGCCGGCCTCTCATCACCCGGCTGCCGAACCTGGGCAACATCGCCCGCACCGAATCGTCCGCCACCATGGACTACCACGCGTTGCAGATGACGGCCCGCCGCAAGTTTGCCGCCGGGTTCGATTTCCTGGCCTCCTACACCTACGGCAAGACGCTGACGGACAACCTCGGCTACTACGGCTCCGGCTTCACCGCCGGCGAAGGCGCCTACTGGCAGAACGCCTACGACCGCCGCTCCAACCGCGGCCCGTCGTTCTTCGACATCCGCAGCAACTTCACCATTGCCGGTTCGTGGTTCGTCCCCGTTGGCAAGGGCAAGAAGTTCGGCAGCGGGATGGGCCGGGCGGCGGATCTGCTGATCGGCGGCTGGAACGCCAATTACTCGCTCATGACCCGTTCGGGCCTGCCGATCACGGTTCGCGCCAATGATCGGACGGGCCAGGCGGTTCGCGGCAACGTCCGTGCCAATCGCTATCGTGCCTTCACCGTGAACGAATCGCTCCGGAACGTCGACAACTGGTTCGGCCTGCCGACCGATGCCGCCGCCCGTGGCGCCGTGTTCTGCGCCGGTGGAGTTGACAACGGGACGTGCGCCTACGGCCAACCGGCCGATGGCCAGTTTGGCAGCTCGTCGATCGGCACCGAGCGCGGCCCGGGCTTCTTCAGCACGGATATCTCGATCGGCAAACGCTTCAACATCTCGGAACGGAACTACATCGACTTCCGCGCCGAACTGTTCAACGCCTTTAACAACGTGAGCTGGGCGCCCCCCGGCCTGAACGTCGCCGCCCCGGCTACCGCCGGCGCGATCGGAGCTCAGGTCCAGGCTCCCCGCAACATCCAGTTTGGTCTGAAGTACTTCTTCTAAACCAGGCGCAAACGGAAAAGAAAAAGCGGCCGCCAACTAGCGGCCGCTTTTTCTTTGATTTTGCTAGTCTGAAGAGGCCATGGCTCCCCGGCAACGGCGACGCCGGTCTGCCCCACAAAATGGTCATACCCACCTCCGCGTTGATCGGCCTGCTTTGTGGCGGCCTCGCGTTCGCGGCGCCCACGCTGATCCTCGTTCCCGGAAGCTGGAACGACCGCCAGATCTTCGCCCCCTACATTCGCCACCTCCAACCGGGTGTCGAGGTCCGTGTCATAGAACTGCCGGGCCACGGCGCCGGCCCCATGCCCGCCAATCCCACGATCGAGGGCCTGGCCGATCATGTCCTGAAGTCTGCCCGCGGCCTCGACGATTTCTACGTCGGCGGTCACTCCATTGGCGCCATGATCGCCATCGAAATCGCCGGCCGGAAGCCCAAGGGTCTGCGCGGCATCGTGCCCATTGAAGGCTGGATCCACCACTCCACGCAACTCGCCGCCTTTCCTTCGGACAAAAATCGCATCCTCCCGCCGGACGTTCTCGCGCACCGCCACCGCATCCGCGCGACACTGACCCCGCAAGAGATCCAGGCCTTTGGTTCGGCGTGGCGCAAGTGGGACGGCTCCCGCATCCTCGCCGCCTCCACTCTTCCAATCCTTTCGATCTGGGGAGACCGCGGCCTTCCCCGGCCGGACCGCGAACAACTGAAGATTCCGGATCGTCCCAACATCGAACTGGTGTGGATCGAAGGCGCCGGGCACTCCATGCTGCTCTCGCACGCCGAAGCGTTGGCCCGGGAGACAAGCCGTTTTCTCGCCGCGAACATGTACGCCCCGCTCGAAGAGCCGCGTGCGTTGCCCAGCGAAGCGATCACGGTTTTTCGCGGCGTGGAACACACCAACGGCTTCAACATGCATCCCTACATTGCCTGGCACGCGGGCCGATTCTGGGCCATGTGGAGCACCAACCGTGTCCGCGATCTGCAGTCCGGCCAATACGTTCGCTACGCCACCAGCGCAGACGGTGTGCATTGGTCCGCCCCGCGGGCGTTGACGCCGAGCGAGGAGGGGTTCCGGAGCTTCGCCCGGGGCTTCTGGATTCGCAATGGCGAGTTGATCGCGCTCGCCGCCCGCGACGAAGCCGTCCGGCCGCTGTTCGGCCCCGGCCTGGAACTCCGCGGCTATAAGTGGAACGGCACGCGATTCGGCTCGCCCATCGTGGTGGCGCGCGATGCGATCAACAACTTTCCTCCGCGTCAAATGCCCAGCGGCGAATGGCTCTTCGCGCGCCGGGATCACCGCATGAACCTCACGCTCCTGCGCGGCGGCGTGCGCTCCGAATCGGACTGGACCGTGGTGGATGTTCCCAGGAGCGGCGCGAACCTCGACGAACCCGAATGGTGGTTATCCAAGGACGGAAACGTGCAGTTGGCGTTTCGCGACGGAGACCGCTCGCGCCGTCTCTACCGCTCCGTCGATTTCGGACGCCCCGTCAAAACGAACTTCCCGGACGCCATGGCGAAATTCAACGTGCTGCGCCTGGCCGGCGGGCGATACGCCCTGGCGTCGAACCCGAACACCAGCGGCGTGCGCATTCCGCTCGCGCTATCGTTGAGCCCGGATGGCGTCGTGTTCGACAGGACCTTTCTGCTTCGCGATTCCGACACCACGTACCGCTACGCCGGCAAGGACCCCGGCTACCGCGGCTACCACTACCCGCAGTTGCTGGAGCGCGACGGCTGGCTCTACATCATCCACGCGGAGAACATGGAAGACATCGTTCTACTGCGGCTGCGAACCGCCGCGCTCCGCTAGTTCGTAGAGCCTCTGGCACAACGCGCCGCGGGTCAGGCCCGCGTGCTCGATCATGCGGCCGGAGATTCTCGCCCACGCCTTGGCGACCTCGTCCGAAACCGGATCGTTGGCGCGCGCGAAGTAGTCCGTGAAAAATCCGCGCGCGCCCCAGTATTGCAGCGCCGCGTAGTTCGGATGCGCCCGGTCAATGTCCTTAAAGTACGTGATCACCTGCCCCAGCTTCAATAGCTCCCGCTGCAAGTAGCCGGGTTCGAGCGCCCGCGGAGCGATATCGGCCCGCACGGCTAAGTGGGCCGCCAGTCCGGCGGCCTGGCCCATAGCCATCCAGGTGGGCTCCATCCGGACGGTGGAGAACGCGACGTGCGTGGTGGATGCGGCGACCGGCACCAGCAACCCGTTCACCGCTTCCGGCAGCATGACGCGATACGGAATCTGATACGGCTTGGTCTGCCGGTCCAGCATAAAGATGTAGCCCTCGAGCGCGCCGCGCCCGGCCTCGGCCCGGCGCACTGGAAAACTATCGACCGGAAACTCGCCGGCGGCGATCGAATCGGCGTGTGCCTGTGTCCGCTGGGCGTTCGCCTGCAGGATGGTATCGTTTTCGCTCAACGTGTACAGCCCGGCCAGCCGCCGCGCCTCGCGGATGTAGAGCTGAAACGGGAAGTGGCCGTTATCGGGGAACTCGTCCTTCGCCAGGAGATACTGCCGTGCCAGGGCGCGATGGGCCTCCGGGATTGCGGCGTCGTTCTGTAGAAAATAGAGCAGCCCCAAGGTCACGTTACGAATGTGCGCCTCAATACGGGCGCGATCTTCCCAATCGGCCTCGACATAGTTCTCGTTCAACTCGGCGAACGGAAACCCCAAGGGGCGTGGATTCATGTTCACGTCGAACTTGCGGTTCGGCAGCTCCGCGAACGACAGCGCGCGAACCACGGTATGGAACGTGGGCGCGTAGTAGCCCACTCCGTCGCGCATCTCCTTGGGCGGCGCGAACCGGCCGGCCTTCCAATCGTCGAGATAGCCGGTGTATCTCGCCCGGTCGTACTCGGGCGGCGGCCCGGTCAAAGGAACCGAGTTCTCCGGGTTCGAGGTCAAACAGAGCCGGTAGGTGTACGCCGGCAACCGCCGGTCCCCTTCCCCGGTCGAGCCAGGCAGGATCTCCCGCGTCTCATGATTCTGGTAGATGACGCCGGCGTGCGGTTCGTTGAACTCCTGCCGCGATTCGCGGCCCAGCCGGTACCGCGCCAGTGCGTAGGCCGCCAGGTCGCCTTCATAACTGGCATCGATAAACACGGGCGCGCGCAGATCGTGCAGGCGTTCCGTCTCGCGATCCTTCACCCGCGCCACCGCAAGCCGGCTGCCACTCTTGAAGCCGGCCACAAGCCGGTGGTTGGTCAGCACCGTTATCCGTTTTTCGTTGTCGACCAGACGGCGCATCACGCGCAGCGCCACCGACGGCTCGTAGTAGTAGCCGTCGCGAGAGAGCTTCGCGCCCTCCGGACCCAGGTGCTCCACGTAGTGTTCGCGAATTTGGCTGGTGAACTCGCGAAACAACCCGCCGATCGCTTCGCGCGTTTCGATGTCGCTTTTGCCCAGTCCGCTCACCGTCATGCCGCCCAGGTGCTTGTGCGGCTCCACCAGCGCCACCTGCCGGCCGGCCCGGGCCGCCGTAACCGCCGCCGCCACGCCGCCGGGCGTGCCGCCATACACAACCACTTCGAACGGTTTCGTTTCGGCCCGTTCCTCCAGCCCCATCTTGGCCAGCGGAATTTCGGTTACTTCGATGTCTTCTTTATTCGTCGCGTAGATCACCCACAGCGAGCCGTTGTGTTCCACCGCGTGCGGATACTGCACGGAGCCCGAACCCTTCGCGCGCCCCGCATACCGGCGATCCGGTGGATGCTGGCGCACAGCCATAGGATGAGAGAACGTCCAGCCGTCGCGGCTGAAGCTGATGGTCAAGGGGTCGCGCCGCGCGGCCACCGGATTGCTGATCAGGTAGTGCCACCCGTTGGACAGTTTGCCTGGAAAGTTCTTCGACGTCGCGTCCGGATAGTTCGTCCGCACCGGCGCCGTCCAGGTGCGGCCGTGGTCCCGGCTCACGGCGCGCAGCAGGAAGCCGGAGCGCGTATTGTCGCGGACGATCATGTGGACCTCCGCGCCGCGCGTCGCGTAGAACGCCGGCTCGTCCATCCTGTCGTTCGGCGGCTCCGCCGCCAGCTTCGTATGGGTCCACTTCGCGCCCGTTCGCAACGCCATCGAAACGTCCATGCGGCTATCGCGGCACACCATCGCAAGCGTTCCGTTCAGAGTCTCCGGCGGGAAGTTGTTCATGCAGTTCTCGGCGAACACGCCGCGCGGCGCCCAGGCCGAGCCTGTCCAGACGAAACGCATCAACCGCAGGTTCTTCCACACGTCGCCTTCGCCGCGGTTGCCGTAGTCCGCGCTCTCCATATAGGCGGCCAGCGCCGTCAATTCGCCGTCCGCCACGTAGACGCCGCGCGCGATCCATCGTCCGTCGCCCGGCGGATCGGTCGTCAAATTCGCGGCGCGCGTCCAGGTCTTGCCGTCGGCGCTGGTCGAATACAGCACCACCTGTTCATCCGAATCCTCGTCCACCGGACTGGCCGACCACACAGCCCAGAACTTGCCGCCGAAATGCGTGATGTAGGAGTGAAGATTGAACTGCCTGCCGCCCGCTTCGGCCCGGTGAACGGTGTGCGTGGCCAGGGGCAGCGTGCGCCATTCCATCGGCCCGCGCAGCAGTTCCTCCGGCCGGTGCAACTGTCCGAACACGGAGAGACTCAGCAGTAACGCGAATCGGAGCATCGACTGTCAGGGTACAGCAGTTCCCTTTAACGCACCACGGCCAGCGTCGCCGTGGCGGCGCTCGATGCGTCGCCGATGGTCAGCACCACCGGCTGATCGCCGGCCGGCGTGTCCTCGGCCAATCGAATGTTCAACTGCAGCAGTCCCGACACCAGGCCCGGCGCTCCGCCGGCGTAGAGCACCTGCGCCTCGCGTCCGCCCACGGTCACGCGCACCGGCAGCACCGCGCGCGACGTGTCTGTCCCTTGCAGCGAACCGTCGGCGACGGCTGGCAGTCCGCGGCCTTCGCCCGTGCCGAACAGCACGGCCACGCTCCCGGCCCGCGCCGGATTCGTCCGGCTGTGCACCGAACCGTCCTGGTTCAACGCCGCCGCCATGCCGCGCCCGGATGCGTCGGCGGTGAACAATCCGGGTGCGGTCGCGGCGGCGTTGATGTCGATAGCGGCCGAGCGGCTGCCGTTGTAGTCCACAACGGCGTCGACGCGGCTTCGGCCGGCAATGTCGTAGGGTACGATCAATCCAATCTGGGTATCGCTGACGTACAGCAGCGGCGCGGCGATGCCGCCGATCAGGACGCGCACGCCGGCCAGCGCCGCCGGAATCCGGCGGTCGGAGCCGAGAACGAACGGCGCCAGCGTGGCAGGGCCCAGGCGCGCGCCGAATAGCGTGACGATCTGCCCGGGCGCGATCGCGCCGCCGGCGAACGATGCGCCGTTCACGATGCCGTTCCGCGAGATGGCCGGCCGCGGAGCGTTCACCGTGATGGCAAGCGGGAACTCCACCGTCCGCCCGCCGCCGTCGGTCAACCGGATCGTCGCCGTTGTCTGCCCGGCCGCCGCCGGCGTCCCGCTTAGAACGCCGTCTTCGGAAAGCGCCACGCCCGTCGGCAGCGTGCCCGCGATCACCGTCCAACGATACGGCCCCGTGCCGCCTTCCGGCGTTAACACGGCGCGCCCCGCCTCCTGCGCGAACAGCGTCAGGATGGCCGGCCCCGTATAGCGCAGATTACTGATGGTGATCGTAAACGTCTTCGCCGCCGAGGTTCCGGTCACGTCGGTAATCTGCACCGTGAACGTACGCGACTCCGCCGCCGTGGGCGTACCGCTAATTAACCCCCCAGTGTCGATCGAAAGTCCGGCAGGCAGCGCGCCGAGAATCCGGAATACATACGGGGCGCGGCCGCCGGCCGCGTTGATCTGCTGCCGGTACGGCACGCCGACCGCTCCACCGGGCAGCGGTGCGTTCGTCACCTCCAGTGCGGGCGGCGTGGGTTCGATCACCAGCGTCATCTCCTGATCGTGATAGGCGCCGTCCTTGTCCGCCGCGCGCAGCGAGAACGGATAGGTATTTGCCGCGTTGGTCACGCCGCTCAGCCGGCCATCGTCGCTGAGTGTGAAGCCGGGCGGCAGCGGCCCACGCCGCACGGACCACGTGTGCGGCGGCGCGTCACCAATCAATGTTGGCGTCACCGAATACGGCACGCCGCTGAATCCGTTTGGCAGTTGGACGCTCGCGACCAGCGGCCCCAGCACGCGAATCACGTAGTTACGCGTGACCGTTTCACCATCCGCTTCCCTGGCGCGGACGCGAAACGCCGATGCCCCTCCGGGGGCCTGCGGAATGCCGTACAGCCGGCCCGTCGTCTCCAGAATCAGGCCAACGGGCAGCCGGCCGGACGCCGGATCGTACTCCACCGTTTGAAATTCTCCGGGCCGCGCGATCAGGTTTTGGTATTGCGAGTTGACCCGTGCCGGCACCAGCTCCGTGTACGTCTCGCCCTCATTACGCACCACGATGACCAGGAACGGAACGCAGATGGTGGCGCGCGCCGCGTCGGCGACGCAGATGCCATGCCGGTACTCGCCCGGCTGCACGATCAGCCCCGCCAACTCACCCGTCGACGCGTCGAGCCGGAGCCCCGGCGGCAACTCCGTTCCGGACTGCACGGAGTAGCGGTACGGCGCGGCGCCCCCAGTAGGAGCGAACCGGTAGCTGAAGTTCCGGCCCGCCGTGGCGTAACGGAACATATCGTAGCTGGGCAGTTGCAGCGGCGCGAACTGTGCGAACGCGCTGGCTACCGCGAGGAGCGAAACGGCAAGGCGCATTGGATCAAAATGCCTCCGCCGTTAAGCGTAACAAAATTGGACGAAAATGTTTTATTGCGCCGCGCGGCCGCGCAGCAGCATCGCCTGGGAAGCGCCTTCGGAGGTCTCCGTCCACCCAATGAAAACGCGCCCGGAAAGCCCGAGCGCCACCATCGGATACGTCGGCGTCGACTTGCCTTCGCCGGCGCGGACGAGCGCGCTCATCGTCCCGCCGGCCCGGATCTCCCGGTAATAGACGCCCATCTTGCCCCAGCCGCCCTTGGCCTTCGCATCGCGCGCCTGAAAGACCACCGCCATGCGGCCTTCGTTCACGGCGATCTGCGGATGCGTCGGGTCCGTGGTTCCCGTCGAGAGCTTTGTCCGCGGCCCCCACGTCTTGCCGCCATCGGCTGACGACGCCATGTAGATAGCCGGATCGTTGGCGCCTTCGGTGAACCAGGTGATGTAGAGCTTGCCACCCAGAGACGTCATCGCGGGTCCAACATGCGGGCAGCCTTTGATCTTCCATCCGTCCTTGAAAACGGGTGCGGCGGCGGACCACGTCTCGCCCTGATCGTCGCTGGCGGCCGAGTAGATGTCGCGGATATCGCCCTTTTCCACGTACCGCCATGCCAGCACCACGCGCCCGTTGACGAAGCCCCACGCCAGCCGGCAGCAGGGACAAACGTTCGTCCCCACGCGGACGTTCTTCGACCAGGTTTTGCCGCCATCGGTGGATCGCGTCATGTAGATCGACGTCGTTCCGCCGGTGGCCCCTTCGGTCGCTCCGCGGCCGTCGCGCCCGTCCAGCCATCCCACGTAGATCGTGCCGTCCGGCGCCACGGCGGCCGTCTGAAATCCGTGGCTCACCGGCTTGTTGTCGTCGTTCAGAGTCACCGCCGGGCTCCACACCGTGCGCATGGCACCGGCCCGCGAGAACCGGACGACGGAGCCTTCCGGATTCTTCGGATCGCGCGCGTTCCACACCGCGTACAGGAACGACTCGTCCGGGGACGTCAGCAACTGGGGCGCGTTCTCGCCGTGATCGGAAACTTCGCCCGGAACGTTGTTCACCTTCATCGATTCGCCTTGCGACTCGCCCAGGTCCGGCGACGAATAAAACATAAGGTCGCTGCCCACCGTCTTCAAAAACATCAGCCCGTGCGCGCGCCTGGCGAAGAACTTCGGACTCTTGCCGGCGCCCAACGACTGCGCTTCCGGCTCGAACGTCACAGCGAAAGAGCGCGGCGAAGGTTTTCCCTCCGCCGCCAAAAGCGCCGTGGCGCAGAGGGAGATCGATAGAAATTTCGGGATCATAGTTGGCTCCAGATCAAAACGAAAGGCGCAGGGCCAACTGGTGTTGGCGGGAATCGAACGCGGCCAGCGCCTGGCCGAAGTTAGCCGAACTTAGGACGCCGTCGGGAACGTCGTAGTTCGAGGTGTTGGTGATGTTATAGGACTCGGCCCGGAACTGCAGCTTCCAGCGCTCTGTGATCGGAAACGTCTTGAACACGGAAACGTTGGTGGACAGCAGGCTGTCGGCCCGCTCGGTGTTCCGGCCGATGGTCCCGAATTGCGTCCGCGCCGGCGTCAACTGCGCGCGGGTCGCGCCGGGCGCCAGTTCGATCGCCCGCCGGGACCCTCCGCCATTTCGCAGCAATGTGCCGGCCACGTCGAAAATGCGGTTGTTATTGTTGCCGAGCGGCGAATCGACGCCGGCGTACAGCGTATAGGGCCGGCCCGAGTTCGCGGTCACGATCCCTTGCACGCTCCAGCCGCCCAGCAGCCGGTTCTTCGCCATCCAAGGCAGTTCGTAGGACCACGCCGTATTGAACAGGTGCCGCACGTCGAAATCGGCCGGTCCTCGATTCAAGTTCCAGTTGCGCTCGTCCAGCGCCAGAATGCCGCGGTCGAGATTCTGATTCGTCGACGGAATATCGCTCACCGTATCGATGAACTTCGAGTAGGTGTAGCTGGTGCGGATCAGCAGACCGCGCCGCTGCCAGGTAAACGTGGACTGCAATCCCTGATAGTGCGAATTCTGGCCGGTGGCCAGCACGTTGACCACGCCAACGGACGGATCCGGCCGCGTGGCCTGCGCCAGTCCATCGCCGCCGTTCGGCCGCGCCGTAAAGGGCAGTTTTCGCGAGAGGGTCCCAATGTAGCCCACCGAAATCGTGGTCTGGGGATTGAACAGTTCGCGCTCGTAACTCAACGTGATGTGCTGCGCGTAGGGATTACGTAGATCGCCGCTCGGATACACTAGGCCGCTCGGCAATGAAGACGACGCGCCGTCCAGCAGGTTGGGGAAGCGCGGCGTCGCGTTCGCCAGCGACTGTATCAGCGGCGGGTTAAACCGCGACAGTCCGGCAAAGGCCAGCTCGAGCACGTTGTAGTAGATGCCATAGCCGCCGCGCACGACGGACTTGCCCGCCTTGTCGGCGCGATAGGCGAACCCAAATCGCGGCGCGATGTTGTTCGGGTCGCTGTTGATTCGGTAGCGATCGGCGATCAGCCCGTTCACCTCTCCCGGCACCTGGTTGTACTCGTAGCGAACGCCCAGGTTCAGTTGAAGGCGCGGCGTGATCTGCCAATCGTCCTGAAAGAAGGTGTTGAATTCCGTCGCGCGCAGACCAACGAACGGCTGCCCAACGTTTTTCGTATAGGACGCCGCTCGTCCGGCCAGAAAGTCGTTCACATTATTGAACCGCAGCGATCCGAGAAACTGCGCGTTAATCACGCCGTTGTTCAACTGCATGCGGCGCGCCGCCACGCCCGCCTTCAGAGTATGCCGGCCATGAATCACCGACAGATCGTTCGTGTACTGGTAATTGTTCTGGAACGTCCGGCGTCCCAGGAAACCGGAGAAGCCAAGCGCCGTCAATCCGTTCACCTGCACGAAGCCAACCTGATCCGTCAACAGCACCGGATCCTTGAACGTGTCGAACAGCTTGTAGCGCGTGTAATTGAACCGCGCTTCGTTGACGACGTTCGACCGCGGCGTCCAGATGTGGTGCAGCGAATGCCCCTGGGGCTGCGTCTGCACGTTGGACGCCTGCTGCGCCGCGCCGGCTGTGTTCTCGTTGCTCGAATTCATGTAAGTGGAGCGCGAGAACAGCCGTTGCGAGTCCGTCAGATTCGCGTCGAACCGGATCAGAAACGTCTGCATGAAGCCGCCCTGCCGCGCGTTGGCCCGATGAAGATTCGTGCCCGGTACGTTCGGTTCCGGATACTTATCGACGAACGCGCGCACAGCGGGCACGGCCATCGCACGCTGCGCCGGCAGCAGGGTTTGAATCGTCGTTGCCGAGCTGACGACGCGGTTGAAACCTTCCCAGTTGCCGAAGATAAAGGCCTTGTCCTTCTTCAGTGCGCCACCGATGGTCCCGCCGAAAAAATTGAACTTCAGCGGCGGCTTTTGATTGTCGAACGCGTTGCGCGCCGCCAGCGCGGAGTGGCGGAAATACTCGTACAGGTTGCCGTGCCACTCGTTACCGCCGCGTTTGGAGATCATGCTGACGATGGCGCCGTTCTGGCGGCCGTACTCGGCCTTGAAGTTGTGTGTCAACACCTGCATGCCTTCGATCGACTCGGAGGCGATCAACTGCTCGCTGACGCCGCGGCCCATCACCATGCCGCCTTCAATCTCGTTGTAGTCGTTGGAGTCGATCAAATAGTTGACGTTCCGGTTGCGAGCGCCGGCCACGCTAAATGGCCGGTGCGCCGCCGTGGATGGCGTCACCGCGGGCGTCAGGTACGCCTGATTCCGGAAGTTGCGGCCGGTGCCGCCGGTGGCCATGGGCAGGTCCTGCATCAGCGCCTGCGAGTACGATTTCCCGTCGCCCGCGGCATCGAACGTAACCGCCGAAACCCCTTCGCTCGAAACCGTAATTTCCTGCTTGGTCGATTCCGTCTGCATGGCGGCGCGCAGCGATTGCGTGCGCCCCAGCTCGATGCGGACGCCGTCGAAAACCAGCCGGGCAAACCCGGTGGCCGTCACCTCCACGCGATAGTCGCCCGGTGGCAGCGCGGCCAGCCGGAACGAGCCGGCGCCATCGCTTTCCAATTTCCATTCGGCGTTCGTCGCCCGGTTTGCAACTCGCACGGCGGCGTTCTGGATCGCCAGTCCCTGCGGATCCAGCACGGTCCCGTTCAGGGTACCGCTCACACTCTGTCCCCATGCCGTGGCAAGTGCGAGTGTTGCGTACAAAGCACGCATAGCTCTTCTCCTATTGATTCGTAAGTCTGCGGGAAACTTCGGCCGCGAAATCTAACGAATGAAAATAGGTGGAGGCCGCTGATAGAGACTGGGGTCGACGCCAGCCGAAACGCGCGCCTCGGACGGCGTAACGCGAAGGGCCACCGGCTCGGAAACCGGGGCGTCTTCCAGGTAGGCGGGCTGCGCGGGCACGATCAGCGAGGGCGCGGAATGGGAGGGCACGCCGCAACACGGCAGATGGCAGCCGCTGCCGGCGGCCTGAAGGCCAACGGTCGTGGACACTGCCTTCCGTTTGCAGCAATGCGAATTCTTACCGCCGCGCCGGCAGCACTCCATGCCTTTCGCTCCGTCGGTGATACCGAGGGCGACAAGCGGCACGGCCTGCGCCAGCAGAAACACGAGTAGCATCCACATCGCTGTGAACCGGCGGCGCACGCTACTGGTGATCCCTCGCATTCGCGCCTATAGAGTAACACGGCCGGCGATCCTATTTGAAGGCGTAGAAAACGGTGATCAATCCGATCAGCGAAGCCAGGAAGATGCTGTGCTTCAGCGTAAATCGAAACAGTTTCGATTCGTCGGAAGCCGCCATGCCAGTCGCCGCGGCCGCCACAGCGATGCTCTGCAGGCTGATCATCTTGCCCATCACGCCGCCGCTTGAATTCGCCGACGCCATCAGCACCGGATCCAAACCCAGCTTGTTTGCGGTAATCACCTGCAGATTACCGAACAGCGCGTTGGCCGACGTATCGGAGCCCGTCAGGAAGACACCCAGCCAGCCCAGCATCGCGCTGAAGAACGGGAACGTGGAACCCGTGGAGGCGAAGGCCAATCCCAGGGTGGCCGTCGCGCCGGAGTAGTTCATCAGGAAGGCCAGCGCCAGAACGCTCGCGATCGTGAGCAGCGGCTTGGCCAACTGCTGCAGCGTGGTTCCCAGAATCCCGAGGAACCGGCCTGGGCCCACGCCTAATAATGCTGCCGCGGCGATCGTCGCCAGCACGCAGGATGTACCCGCCGCCGATAACCAACTGACCGCATACATCGCCGGATACGGCCCGGCGTTCACCACGGCCGGCGGCACGCGCTGAATCATGTTGTGGAGGCCGGGCCATTGCACGTTGATGTTGGTGGAAACCAGAAACGCCTTCACGCTTCCATGGCCCCACACCAACACAAACAGCACCAGCATCAGATAGGGCATCCACGCCCAGAACAGCTCCGAGCCCGAATACTTCTTCGTGGCCGGCTTCTGCGGCGTGCACCCTTCCAGCTCGAAGGTGTCCGACGGCTTCCACAGCTTGAACAGCAGTACGAGAGAGCCGATGGCCGCCAGCGAACTTGTAATGTCGACCAGTTCCGGACCCAGGTGATTCGAGACCCAGTATTGAAGGCCGGCGAACGCGCCGCCGCAGACGATGACGGCCGGCAGTACGCCCTTCAGCGCGCGCCATCCGCCCATCACCATGACCAAGTAGGCCGGTACCCAGAACGAGATCGGTGCGCAGATGCGCCCGACGGCGCCGCTCAGCTCGTTCACGTTCAGGCCCGTGGTTCCCGCCAGCGTCGTCACCGGAATACCGATGGAGCCAAACGCGACGGGTGCCGTATTCGCCAGCAGGCAGATGCCTGCCGCGTAGAACGGGGAGAACCCGAGGCCGGTCAACATCGCCGCGGCTACGGCCACGGGACTGCCAAAACCGGCCGCTCCTTCGATGAACGCGCCGAAGGCGAACGCAATCAGCAGCGCCTGGAGCCGGCGGTCCGGCGTCAGGCTGCCTACCGATTCCTTCACGATCTCGAATTTCCCTGTGTCCACGGTCAACCGGTAGAGCAGGATCGCCGAGAAGACGATCCAGCCAATCGGGAGCAATCCGAACGCCGCGCCGTAGGTAGCCGACGAGACGACCATGGAGACCGGCATGCCGTAAGCGAACAGGGCCACTACCGCCGCCGTGGCCAGACCCGCCAAGCCCGCCATCCAGGCCGGTTTCTTCAGGACACCGAGCATCAAGAGCAGAACGAAGATGGGAAGAGCGGCGACCAGCGCCGAGGCGCCGAGATTATCGGCAATCGGGATGTAGTTGTGCTGCCACATATGGGAAACCCTGTTATCTTATCCCCACTTTGGACAAATGCAAGGGCCATGCCGAAAAAACCGTTTCGCCACAATAGGGGACACAACCCGAAGGTTAAGCCGGGATTTCCATTTTGGGTCTCCCGGACCCCCACAGTATACACCAACGCCTCACTCCCGTGCCGGATTTGATCAGAATCCCCTTTCCGAGGGCGGGCCAGTGC
>Ga0194119_10000287_pt1 | contig 97974 bp, 85 predicted proteins | sample TA2MahC100mmetaG_FD_148620 | JGI IMG/M metagenome (GOLD analysis project Ga0194119, IMG submission 148620) | Freshwater microbial communities from Lake Tanganyika, Tanzania - TA2015018 Mahale Deep Cast 100m | ecosystem: Environmental > Aquatic > Freshwater > Lake | place: Tanzania: Lake... | reverse complement strand
CTAAAAGTCTTTCATTAGCAAATACATATACTGCTAGAGCATTGGGTGTAGATGCACTGGGAGTTAATCCGGCCAATTTAGCAATAAATGACTGGACGAGTTTCTCACTAAAAACAGTTCTACCGCTTCCAAATATTGGATTGAATCTTTCAGTACCAATAAGTATGGAAAAGGTGAATTATTTTTTTGGTGGGGTGGATGATGGCTCAGGAAAAAAAATTGGCAGATATCTCTCGGAAGCAGATAAAAATAATCTTACGGAGATTCTCACTGATGGAGAATTCATTACGAATTTTGCTATCACTCCTTTAGCTTTTACAATTAATATCAACGAGAATGTTGGCGCTATTGGGTTTTCTTGGACTGATAGATTAGGGACGAATCAAAAACTCTCTAAAGTTTTCATTGATCTTGCTTTATCTGGATTAACCGCTGGTAATGTTTATTCATTTGCTGATATTATAGTAAAATCGTCATACTGGAGAGAATACTCATTAAGTTATGCACGACAGATTTTCAAAATAGACCAATTTCTTGTAAAAGAATTGTATGGCGGGATAAGTTTGAAAATGATTCAAGGTATGTATTACGTCGGAACATCTAAGAACAATTCACAATTTCAATTGGGTAATAAGAATAAAATCATCGGTTCATGGGATTATGAAGTAAATACTGCTTTCTCTCCCGATATTGGTGTTAATTACGGCTCGGATAGCGTTTCAACAGTAGAGGAATTTTCTCCATCTCCATTCCCTACGCCGGCAGGTTCCGGATTCGGTTTTGATTTAGGATTTGCTGGGAAAATTAACGATCAACTAACCATAGGTTTCGCACTTACAGATATCGGTTCAATAACATGGGATAAAAATCAAGCAACTATTAAAGGAAGTGGCGATTTTATTTTCGAAGGGTATACTACAGCGGAAGCGCTTGATTCACTAGAAGACAAATTTAAAAAGATAACCAACGACGTTTCATCAAGTTTTTCGACTAGTTTACCTACAGCATTAAGGATTGGAGCAGTTTATCAATTAGATAAAGCTCCCTTCATTGGTTCCTTTCCCGGACAAATGGCAGTTTCATTTGATTATAATCAAGGATTTAATGATGAGATTGGCAATTCTAAAACTCCGAGATTTTCTCTTGGTATTGACTGGAAACCAGGAAGTTGGATTCCATTTGTACGGACTGGTCTATCGTTCGGAGGAAAGCACGGATTCAATTGGGCATTCGGATTTGGTTTCATGCTAGGACCGCTCGATTTTAACTTTGCTACTTCGAATTTTAATTCGCTGCTTGGAATGAATTCGGCAAAACATCTTAGTTTTGGAATGGATACTAAATGGAGATTTTAATCAGGATATACAATGATTAACCAAAATTTTAATAAATACATTTTCATAATCCTAATTGCAATAGGATTTATCTCGAGCTCTTGCTCAGATAAATCAAAAGAAATTTTGAATCCGATTTTTGATCTCGCGGTTGATTTGAGTCTCTCAGACCGAGAATACAATATGGGTGAGATAATCAGACGCCAAGACCAAATAGCAGTAGATTCAGGAAGTTTTCTTTTGAAATTCTCAACCGATGAAATTAAAAAAGACACTACTATCGATGCCTTCTTTGCTGATATTTTTAATTTAGACCAGGATACTACATTCCAAGTTTTAGTAAGTGATACTATTTCTGTGGAGATGATTGTTAGAAGGGATTCAATCCGTGTTGACGAAGCAGAATTTGACGGTGGATTGATCGTTTATCAGTTCACAAATTACTCATCAAAAAATTCGGAGTTTAAATTAATTCTCCCAGGATTCACAAAGAATGTTGGCGGCTCGATTGACACTCTTAAAATTGGCGGATTAATTCCGGGAAATCAATCTGTCAACTATCAAAATAATTTAGAGGGGTATGTTTACAAGCAACCTCCCACACAACCTTTTGGAAGCACTCGCCCCGGTTTTTGGATTAAGGGGAAATTGATACTTGCTGGAGGTTCCCCTGGGGATAGCATCAAGATATTTTCAGATGTCCAAAATCTGCGTTTTAAAAGGATGAAAGGAAGATTTAAACCTCTTTCGCTTGGTAAAAAAGAACAAACATTTGAAAATCTACTGGCCAGTGATATTTCCGATGTCATACAAAAAATTACATTCGATTCAATCAATGTCAAAATAGTTGGAAAAACAAGTATCGATCTGCCAATAAGGTTAAATAAATTTGAAGTTGCCGGCATATTTAAATCTGGTGCACCAAAAATAAATTTACGTTTTGGAAGTGCAACAGCATTTGATACAGTCATTGCAGCGAATGCAACAACAACTCTTAATTTTAATAATGTAAATACTGACATAAATTCATTCCTAGCAAAATCTCCGGATTCAATAAAAATAATATCAGAAATTATTCTGAATCCAACTTATGTGGCGGGTGAAGTCTTATCAAAAGACTCAATTTCTTTCTCATTCGATGTTGATGCTTGGTCTAAGTTCAGCATCGATAATGCTGATTTCACCGACACTTTAGAAGTGGATTTCGGGACCGATGCGAGAGATAAAATTGCAAAAGGAAAATCCGGCAGTATCACAATTTACTTTAACAATTTAATCCCTTTAGAAGCAGAATTGATCGGACTTTTAACTGATTCGCTTTATCGACCACTCATGTATATTACACGAAACATGTTAACCTCAAGTGATTCGGTCGTAAAAATTGGTGGTGCTTTTATTAATTCCGATGGAAGAGTAATTTCACCAAACATCCAAACCGTGAAGGTGGATTTGACTCAAAGTGATATTCTCAAATTAAAGGACGCGTACTTTTTAATTCAAAAATTTAGTTTATCAACTACAGATAAACGTATTGTGTATCTTTCATCTAAGGACAAAATCAACGTCCGAATTACTGGAAATGTGAGAGTCCAATTTAATAGTGATGACTTTTAAAGTGAGAAATTTAGCTATGAAAAAAATAAAAACGTATTTCAAATTTCTTATTCCACTCATATCGGTATTTGTATTATCAAGTTGTTTGGATATTCCGGATGAATTCGTTGCACCAATATGGGATGTGGAAGTTAACGTACCAATTTTAAGTAGAACAGAAACTGTAAAAAGTCTTGTTAAGAATGAAAAAAATATCTACGTAGATTCCTCAACTGCCGACTTTTTGGTCAAATACGATTCAGTAAAAACGGAATCAAAAGCGCTTCTCGATATATTTAAAGATAATATCAAATTTGAAGATGATTTTGTAGTCAAACCAAAAAATGTTGATACTCTTTCATTCGAGACATTTATTAGAGACGATTCAGTAAGTCTTGATGAAGCACGATTTATAGGGGGTAAGCTGGAATATAAATTAAGCAATTATTTAAATCGTTCAGTTTCGGTAAATATTACAATTCCAGGATTTACTAAAGGAACCGACACATTAAAATTTGATATTATTGCTGGAGCCAATAGTTTTGCAAATAAATCTATTGATGTTGGCGGTTATATCTATAAACAGTTAGCTTCAAATCCTCTCGGCTCACCTGGATCTGGATTTTACGTTAAAGGATTTGCAAAAATTGGTGCTGGATATTCTGGAGATTCTGTTGTCGTACACCTTAAATTAGAGAAACTCGCTTTTTCATACCTCAAAGGAAAAATTAAGCCATATAAGACAGAGATCAAAGAAAAAAGATCAAAGCTAACCGATAACGATGACGTGAAAGATATTCTTCCAAAAGTTTATATATATGGAGCAAAGTTATCTTTTAAATCAAATGCAACATTGCAAAATGTAGAAGTCGGCTTACGAAACTTTCAGGTAGTTGGGATTTTCAAATCTGGTGCACCAAATAAATTTTTAAAGATAAGAGGTAAAACTGTTTTAGATACCAATATCTCCATGAGCGATCCAATAATTAATATTTCCGTGGACGATATTGCGATCAATGATTTTGTTTCACCTAATGTACCAGATTCTATTGCATATAAAGGTGATATTGTTGTAAATCCGAATTATAAAACTCTTGAAGCTTCACTCCCTGATTCAATAAAGTACGAAATCGGGTTTAATATTTTTTCAATTTTTAAAATTGATTACGCTGCTAAGACTGATACACTAAAAGATGCTGTTGAAATTAAGGAAGACGACAAGAAGCATCTTGATAAAGCAAAAGAAGCTGAGCTAACACTCGAGATCGATAATGGATTTCCAGTGGGATTTACTTTAAATGGTTATTTTGTTGATTCACTCTATAATTATCTTTTCCATGTAACCCGTCAAGATGGAAGCGGTTCTACGTCTGATACTACCCTTCAAGTTACTGCCGCAAATGTTGATGCCGGGGGAAAAGTATCTTCATCGGTTTTGCAAAGCCGCAAGATCAAGTTAGTTTCATCAGATTTTCAGAAACTGAAAAACGCTAAGCACTTAATTTTGAGAGCAAATGCCCATACAACGGGTGGACAAAAAGTTTACTTGCGGGCGAACGATAAAATTACTATAAGAATTTATGGCAGGGTAAAAGTTATTGCAGATTTTTCGGATAAAGATTAACATTTAAAAGCTTCCATCAAACATAATTGGTGGAAGCTTCATTTCATTTTCTTACTCTCAAAATATTAATTACAGCTAAAACAATAAAAACAAAATTTGCAAACCATGCAGTCAGGATTGGATCGAGCAAACCATTTTTCCCGAAGGACTGACTGATTTTCATGAATCCAAGATAGATAAAGGTGAAGAATAAATTTGCACCAAATTGAAATGCCATTCCACCCTTTCTCCGGTCGACTGAGAGAGGAACTCCAAACAACACTACAATAAAATTTGCAAAAGAAAAAGAGAAGATCGAGTGGAGATCGATTAAAAGTCTGGTTACGTCATTTCCGCTTCTTTTCTGATCATTAATAACTTGCATCAGCTCGGCTATGTTTAACTCTTCCACTCGCTTTTGTTTTAATAAAACGTCTTCGGGTTTAAAATTTAAGTAGTTTATTCTTAAAGTATCGTAGCCGGTCACTTCATCTTTTGAATCTGAAATAAACTTTCGTTCAATGACTTTAACCGCGATCCATTCATTTTTTAATGTGTCCCACTTTAATTGTTCACAGTCAATTTTTTTGCTTACATGATTTATATCAGATTTATCCAGAAATAAAATGCCGGTTCTGCTTGCCGACTTGGAGTACTCATCAAAATAACTAATGTTTATAATCTTATCCTGTGAATCTTGAAAGAATAGATTTGTCCCGGCATAAACTAAATTCTTTTTCATGTAAAATTGTTCAATGTAAACTTTCTGTTTATTCGAATATGGTACCACGTATGCGGTGAAATAAATTGTTATAAGTGAGAGTACAAATCCAACCAATAAGAACGATGTCATGAACCGGAATAAACTCATCCCGCTTGATTTGAGTGCTGTTAGTTCATTATAATTGTTTAACTTTCCGACCGTGAACAAACAAGCAAGCAGAATTGCTATTGGAGTAATGAGTCTGATAATTTCGGGAACAAAGTAAACGTAGTATTGAAAGATAATATCTTTTGCGACGTTTTGATCAATGAAATCGTCAAGATTTTCCATCATGTCTATTATAATAAATATCAATGTGAATGTCATGATTCCAAAGAAAATTGACTGAACGAATTGTCGCACGAGATATTTGTCAACTATTTTGAAATTCATTGAGATGTAATTTCCTCGATCTGGCTTCTAAAAGCTTTGGGAATAAATCTTTTAACGAAGCTTAAGTCAATGATAATTTGTTCTTTATTCATTTTATATGTTAAATAAATTCCAGCTGCCCCAATAATCATATTAGCGATCCACATACCGAGCCATGGATCGAGCAGTCTGCGGTCTGCAAGTTTTTCCCCTCCAATTAAGCATGCCCAGTAAATCAAAAAAAAGAATAAACTTATACTAGCTGCAACACCAAAACTTCCTTTTCTTGTAATCACACCAATTGGCGCTCCGATCAAAACAAAAACTATACATGCAACCGGGATGGCATATTTTTTATGAACCTCAACTAAATATCTATCTGATTCTGTATCGAGGTATTCTATTCGGGCTAAATCATTCGTGATATTTGAAAGTTTTGCTTTTGAGTCGTTCATGGCAAAATAAGCTAAGTTAGTTACTGCAGTGTGGGCGCCGGCTTCTTCAACTGTGAAAGTGTCCAAATCGGATTTCAAAAGTGGTTCATAAAATGATGTGATTTTCGTTTGAAGCTGAGATTTAATTTGTGTTGAAATTAATTGCAGACTATCCACAATTCTCTGCATATCCTGAGCACTCAGCTCTCTATCTCCACGCGGTGCACCGGGGCCACTTTGTTCAAAGAGAAACTGTTCAGCATCCATTGATATTCGATGTTTCTTGAAAAATATGCGTCGGCTCGAAATGAAGTTAGGATCAACAGCCTGATGAATTTCACCATCTTCCAATTCAAATAATAGTTTTTTATTATCTCTCGTAAAAAAGATGTTCGCTTTCTTCGCGGTAACAACGTGGATTTGAATTATGTTGGTGAAATCATAAATCGTGACATCGAAAAGTTCATTTGTGGTTTTGCTCACTTCTCTTGCAAGTACACTGTAGTTGGGAATTTCTTTTGAAAAGACATTTGCCTCAAGCTTCAACGTTGGTTTAGTTCTACTGATATCGTACATCAAGTTTTTGTTTTTGTAATTAGCGTCTGGAAGAACTTTGTTGTTGAACTCAATCAGCAGATAGCAGATTACAATCGAAACAAGTACAACTGGGATCATTAATCTTACGAGACTTACACCACTCGATTTTAGGATTGTCAACTCATTATCTTGAGTGATATTCCCAAAAGTCATTAAAACCATTGCGAGGCACGCCATAGGTACAACAAGCACAAACATCCATGAAAGATTGTAGACAATCAGCTTTATTATCACCCAAGAATCTAGACCCTTTCCAATGAGACTATCGGCAGTTTTCATTAAAAATTGGAGCAAAAAAATGAAAATCAAGGTCGCAGCCCCAAAAATAAATGGTGGAATAAGTCTTTTTAGCAAATATTTGTCGATTATCACGGGTGCAATATAACTAAGGAGTAAGTTAGCTACAATTGAATTTTGAGTTTTAAGTTTTTAATGATTTTTATAAGAAATCGATCAGTTTTTGATGATTTTCGTTAAAAATCAGGTGATTTTTTCTTGATTTTAGAGAATTCTTCGAGTAAATTACACGACAATTTTATGAAGATAAACTAATTAAGGAAATATGGGATCCACTACTGACTTCAGACCAGGTTTGATTATCAAATTTAATAATGATTTATACCAGATTGTTGAGTTTCAGCATGTTAATCCTGGAAACTGGAGAGCTTTTGTTAGGGCAAAGATGAAAAATCTGAAAACCGGACGAGTGATCGAAAATCGATTTCGAGCTGGTGAGAACGTTGATACTGTACGTGTTGAACGGCATCAATTTCAGTTTTTATATCAGGATGGTGACTCATTTGTTTTGATGAATACGGAAACATTTGACCAAATTCATGTGATGCAGGAAATTCTTGGTGATGGCGTTAAATATTTAAAAGAAGGAGTAGTCTTAGACCTATTGATGGATGGAACGCAGATCGTCATCAGCGAATTGCCTATTTTTGTTGAATTAGAAGTTACACAAACCGATCCAGGCTTCAAGGGTGATACAGCCACGGGAGGTTCGAAACCAGCTACACTTGAAACCGGAGTTACAATAAATGTCCCTTTGTTCATTGATGAGGGGGAAATAATTAAAGTAGATACTAGAACAGGTACCTACGTAGAGAGAGTAAAATAATTCATTGGTAAATTTATGGACTTAAATTATTTAAAAAAGCTTCTAAAAATAGTTAATGACAGTGGAGTTGATGAGGTTGAGATTGAAGAAGAGGGTTCAAAAGTACGAGTAAAGAAATCTCCTTCTGTAGCTGAAAGCAGTATGCCTCAATTCTTACCTTTCTCCATGCCTGCGGCAGCGCAAGTTGTGCAGCCGGCTGCACCAGTTGCTGCACCAACTCCAGTTCTCGAGAAAAAACTTGAAAAGGTCGGTGAAGAGAAGGCAGTCTCATACTATGAAGTCAAATCCCCAATTGTTGGTACTTTTTATAGAGCACCCTCTCCGGATGCTGAACCTTATATCAAAGTTGGTGATGTTGTCAGTCCAGGCCAAGTTCTTTGCATAATAGAAGCAATGAAGTTGATGAATGAAATCGAGTCGGAAGTTAGTGGAAAGATAGTTAAGATTTTGATCGACAATGCTAAGCCGGTAGAATATGGACAAACTCTGTTTCTAGTAGACAAGAGTTAATAATTCAATAACTTCCCTTAAATAAAGAAAGTATCGTGTTTAAAAAAATTTTAATAACAAACCGCGGAGAGATTGCTTTACGTGTTATTCGAGCTTGTAAAGAATTGGGAATTAAAACTGTGGCAGTCTATTCCGAAGCCGATAGAGATTCACTGCATGTAAGATTTGCCGATGAAGCTGTTTGTATCGGCGGTCCGCTCAGCAAAGAAAGTTACCTAAATATTCCAAGATTGATGGCCGCAGCTGAGATCACTGGAGCCGAAGCAATTCATCCTGGATATGGATTCCTCGCAGAGAACGCAAATTTTTCTGAAATAATTTCCGCGTCAGGATTAAAGTTCATTGGTCCTTCACCCGAAATGATTAGCTCGATGGGGGATAAAGCCGTTGCAAAAGATACGATGAGAAATGCCGGTGTTCCAGTTGTGCCTGGCAGCGATGGAATTATCAACGACATTCGCGAAGCTGCGGATACTGCAATTCAAATTGGTTTTCCTGTGATGATCAAAGCTACTGCAGGTGGTGGTGGAAAAGGAATGAGGATCGCTCGCAGCATCGATGAGTTTGAAAAATTCTTTACTCTCGCAAGGAATGAAGCTGAATCTGCATTTGGAAATCCTGAAGTTTACCTCGAAAAATATATTGACGAGCCGCATCACATTGAAATTCAGGTTCTCGGTGATCAATATGGGAACGTGATTCATCTTGGAGAACGCGATTGTTCAATTCAGCGCCGACATCAAAAATTGATCGAAGAAGCACCTTCACCTTTTATTGGCGAGGAACTCAGGATGAAAATGGGTGAAGCAGCTGTACTTGGTGCGAAGAGTGTAAATTACGAAGGTGCTGGTACAATAGAATTTCTTGTTGATAAAAATCACAATTTTTATTTCATGGAGATGAATACTCGAATTCAAGTCGAGCATCCAATTACAGAAGAAGTTTATGGAATAGATCTTGTAAAAGAGCAAATACGAGTTGCTGCAGGGGAAAGGATTAAGAAGGTTAAAATTGCCCCAAAAAGTTGGGCGATTGAGTGTCGAATTAATGCGGAAGATCCGAGAAATAATTTCAGACCGTCACCTGGAAAAATAACTGCATTTCATCAACCCGGCGGTATAGGAGTTAGAACAGATACTCACGCATATGCAGGTTACGTAATTCCGCCATTTTACGATTCATTGATTGCCAAATTAATTGTGAGGGGATTTGACCGTGCGGATGCAATAAAAAAAATGGAACGAGCTCTTGAAGAATTTATCGTCGAGGGGATTGAAACTACAATTCCATTTCATCTGCGAATGATGAGGAATGAACAATTCAAACAAGGAAAGTACGATACAAAATTTCTTGAAACATTTCAGTTTGATTTTTAGGAGGTAAATAATGAATATTCCAGATAATCTAAAGTATACTAACGACCACGAATGGATTAAAGTTGATGGAAACATCGGCACTATTGGCATTACGGATTACGCACAAAGTGAATTGGGCGATATAGTTTTTGTGGATCTTCAGAGCGGGCTTGAGGGAATTCAAAAAGGAAATTCCTTCGGAACAATTGAAGCTGTAAAAACCGTCTCTGATTTACTCGCACCAGTTTCCGGTAAAGTTGTGGAAATAAATAAAGAGCTTGAAAGCAACGCGGAAGTGATAAATAAAGATCCATACGGAAACGGTTGGATAATCAAAGTAGAAATTAGCGATTTGTCCGAATTGAGTCCTCTGCTCGATAGTGCTACATATCGTTCATTGATTGGTGCATAAAATACTTTTAATTGATCTGAATTGATGTTTGGTAAACATCAAAGAGATATTTTTTTACTTTGTTTCACTCTCTTATCTTTTCATATTCTATAAGTTTTTGAAAAATAGAATAATTTGGGCATGTGATCTTTTCCTCTGTATTTGGGCGGGAATATTATTAAATTCAAAGCGAAAATGAATCTACCGACTAATAAAATTTTAATTCTCGATTTCGGTTCTCAGTATTCACAGCTTATCGTTAGAAAAATTCGTGAGCTTGGTGTATTTGCTTACATTAAGCCTTATAATACAACCATCGCAGAAATAATTTCAGACAATCCAAATGGAATAATTTTTTCTGGTGGTCCAGCAAGTGTTTACGATTCAGATTCACCAAAAATTGATCAAAAGATTTTCGAAATCAATCTTCCTATACTTGGAATCTGTTATGGTCTGCAATTGATTGTGCAGCACTTTGGTGGGGTAATTGATCGATCCGCAAAACGTGAATTTGGTAGAGCAAAGTTACAGATAGCCAACGTCAGCCAAATTTTTAATAATGTATCAAATCACTCAATTGTTTGGATGAGCCATTCGGATAAAGTTATTTCGCTCCCAAAGATTTTTTCTGTATCAGCATCGACATCAAATTCAAAATACGCCGCCGTTTGTAATACGGAAGAAAAAATCTATGGACTTCAATTTCATCCTGAAGTAAATCATACAGAAGAAGGAAAAATAATCCTTGAGAACTTCATAATTAATATTTGTAACTGTAAAAGTACTTGGCAGCCGAAGAAATTTATCAAATCGAGTATTTACGAAATAAAAGAAAAAGTTGGTGGTGCAAAAGTTGTGTGTGCACTGAGCGGAGGAGTCGATTCAACTGTAGCAGCAGTTCTTGTTCACGAAGCTATTGGAGATAATCTCACTTGCATTCACATCGATAATGGACTGATGCGAAAAAACGAAAGTCAGAATGTTGTAAAATTCTTTCAAGAGAATTTGCACTTAAAATTACGTTTTGTCGATGCAAGTAATTTGTTTTTACAAAGATTAAAAGGAATTCAGGAACCAGAAACTAAAAGAAAAATAATCGGGAACACATTCATTAATGTTATTGAAGAAGAAATAAATCATCTGGGCGAGGTTAAATATTTAGTGCAAGGTACATTGTATCCCGATGTAATTGAATCTGTTTCTGTAAAAGGACCATCGAGTGTGATTAAAACTCACCATAATGTCGGCGGTTTACCTGAACGAATGAAATTAGAACTAATTGAACCGCTGCGTGAATTATTCAAAGACGAAGTTCGGGAAATTGGAAAAGAACTTGGAATTTCTAATGATTTCTTGAATAGGCACCCATTCCCAGGTCCGGGATTAGGTGTGAGAATATTAGGTGAAGTTGACGATGCAAAACTTGAAATATTACGCAATGCAGATTTTATTTTTATTGACGAACTGAAAAATTTTGGTTTTTATGGTGAAGCTTGGCAAGCATTTGCAGTACTTCTTCCTGTTCAAAGTGTCGGTGTAATGGGAGATGAAAGAACTTATGAGTATACAATTGTTTTACGAGCTGTAACAAGCACAGACGGAATGACTGCTGATTGGGTTAAGCTTGATCAGAATTTTCTTAAGCAAGTATCAAATCGGATTGTGAACGAAGTCAAAGGAGTCAATCGAGTTGTGTATGATATCACTTCAAAACCTCCAGCAACAATAGAGTGGGAGTAAATTGAAAGTACAGATTATACTTGTAATCATACAAATTATTATTATTTTATCAACAAGGGGAATTGCCCAATCAAATAAAGCTAATTTCGAAATGGGACTTTACTATTTCAAAGCTGGAGATTACTCAAATGCCATTGCAGTACTTTCGAATGTTGCGAATTCAAATAATGACCATTCAGATGTCTCAAATTATCTTATAGTAGCATCTAACTATTATTTGGGAAATTTCGGCGAGGCAGTAAGAAGTGCTGAATCTTTCAAAAATAGATTTCCCAGCTCAAATTATTTGTTCGATGTGATTATGACTCAGTTGATCATTTATTTCGAGACAAAGCAGTTTGATGAATTGAAGAATAATTTAAATCCGATTGCGAATTTGAAATTATCTGAGACACAAAAGTTAAAGCTCGATTCGTTTTTAGGGTCTATAATAAATAATAAATCTCCTGCCAACTTAGAAAAAATATTTCGAAATCTAAGTTTCGTTCAAAACAGCCAATACATATTGAAACTTCTTTATCGAAAAGCAATCGAAAAAAATGATTTTATTTCGGCAAAAGAATACTACTCAGCTTATCAAAATTCTTCACAAACAACTATTGGGGTAAAAGAATTTAAAATAGGTGTTTTATTCCCACTGGGTGATGAAACTAAACTCTCTCCTGCAATTGAAATCTTAGAAGGATTAAAGTTTATCGTTCACAAATTTAACGGAGAGAATGAGCTCAAGATTAGTCTTATTATTTTGAATACTGAGGGGAATGAGAAAGCATTTGAACGAAATCTGAAGAAATTGGTGCTTGATCCTGATGTAATTTGTGTAATTGGACCTATTTATTCTGAACTGCTAAGGAAAGTATCTTCGCAAGCTGAACAGTATTTCATTCCAATGATCTCTCCAACATCAACTAGTACAGATTTAGCAGAACACAGAAAATTTGTTTTACAGTTCAATCCGAATTATGAAATTCGAGGTAGAGCGATGGCTGAATACTGTATTAATAAACTTGGATTGAAAAGATTGGCTGTACTTACCCAAAGTGAAGGATTCGCGAAATATATTTCTGAAGCATTTATCTCACACGCCAAAGAACTGAATATCGATTTTGTGACAGAACAATTTTTTGATGGGACTGTTTCTAACTTAACTTCTCAACTCGTAAATCTAAGAAAGAAAGCAATTGAATTAGATAGGGTAATTCGTTTTAATATCGACATGCCGATTCTAACAGAAAATAAATTAATTAAACTTGGATTAGAAAAGGTTTTAATTGATTCGCTCATACAACTGCAGTCTGAAAAAAGTGTCTTTGAATTGTTTGGAAAGTACGGCGATGTAATATGTAATTCTGAAGGCATTAAAACATACAAAAGAACTTTAGATGATATTCTTAATTATGATTCTCCGATCTATTCACTGGACGGAGTATATCTTTCAATTTCGGATAGAAGTGTAATCAAAAATTTAATACCTCATTTTAAAAACTTTGGGTTTCGTACCAGTCTCTTTGGAAGTGATGCGTGGTATGCACCTGACGATCTTTTGTTCATGTATCCAAGTTCTGATAGAATTGTTTTTACATCTGATTATTTCAATGATGAGGAAACTGATTTGTATATAGACCTCGCAGAAGAATTTAGTTCACTTTCAAATTTGCGTCTAACTAGAAATGTTTTTTATGGAATAGAGACGATGTTAAAAATATCAACTGTCATGAAATCTGAAAAACTTGATCGGTTTAGCCTAATTCTTAATATACAAAATGATAATTCTAGATCAGGTATCTCGAGTCAAATTATGCTTAATGAGTATGGGATCAATAATTATTTAAACATTCTTCAATTCTCAAACCGTTCAATTGATAAAATTGATGAAATAATCCTTAATCCAGTGAAAGGGAATCGACCATTAAAGTAAAAGATCTTCCGATTGATGATCGGCCGAGAGAGAAGTTAGAACTCTATGGGGCTCAAAATCTTTCCGATGTAGACCTGATTGCGATTCTTATTAGGTCAGGAATGAAAAATAAATCTGCTGTTTCGTTGGCGAGGGAAATAATAAAAGAAGCAGGCGATCTAAAGTCAATCATGAAAATGAGTCAAGACGAACTCCACTCTAAATTTAAAGGTATCGGAAAAACAAAGGCGATTACGTTAATGGCCGCTTTTGAGATTGCTAAGAGAATCGCCAAAAGCGATTTGAAAGAGAAACAGATTAAAATTGAATCTCCGAAAGATGTTTTTGACATTTTCAATCAAGAACTTTCTCACCTTGATGTTGAAAAATTTTATTTATTGATATTGAATTCATCAAACTACGTCAAAAAAAAGATCGAGATTTCATCAGGTACCCTAAATGCAAGTCTTATCTCCCCAAGGGAAATTTTTAAGCCTGCCATAGATTCAAAAGCAGCTAATATTATTCTAGTTCATAATCATCCGAGCGGGAATGTGGAACCGAGCCGCGAAGATATTAATGTTACAAAACAAATAGTTGAAGCCGGGAAAATATTAGAAATCCCTGTGCTCGATCATATAATTATTGCTAATAATCAATTCACAAGTTTCGTTGAACGGAAACTTTTATAGTTCAGAAGCATAAAAGAGTACGATTTCGTTCGAGTTTGATTGACAATTCAGCGAATAATTTCTATCTTTAACTTAAATTTTTAACCCGAATCTAAACCTTACGGAGGTACAAATATGCGAAAAATACTTTATTCTTTGTTAATTTTTACACTTTTTGGTATTACCTCTCTTGGAGTAACCAGTTGCAGCAGTGGTTTAAGCGATGAACAAGTAGCACAGCTTAATTCATTGAAGGCAGAAGTAAGTTCACTCGAGGGAGAAGTAAAATCATTAAAGGAACAAAAGGCATCGTTGGAAAGATCAGTTGGCGAATTGAATGCCAAATTGGAGCAATGCGCTAAGGATAAAGAAGAAACAAAAAGAAATCTTGAAAAACTGCCTAAGTAAAATTAACCATTGGAGGATTTTTATATGAAATTAAAAAAATTATTCTTGCCCACACTGATTTTCATCTTTGCCATTTCGATGAATGTTTTTGCACAATACGAGGAATGGGATAGTGATAGATGGATGTCAGAAATGAACAATCTAAAAGCAAGGAAAGAAAGTCTGCTCAAGGAAAAGGCAGCTTTAAATGCAGCGATTGCTGATCTGAAAAAAACTTCTCAACAAGATGTCGATCAATGCATGAATGAACTTTATGCACTCGTTGGCGCAAGCAAAGCGGATGTTGATGGCTTTAGAAGAAAAGTGAGTGAACTGGATTCTAAAATTAAAACTAAGCAACCGAACAAAAATGAACGTCAAGCGGAATTGGATGCTCTAAAGAAAAATAGAATAAGTGCGCTACCAGAATTTTTCGACAAGGTTCATAATCAAATGCAGAATGCATTGAATAATTGGATTGAAGTTGCTCCAGAAAAAGTTTACACGGTTGTTCGTGGTGACTGCTTATGGAATATAGCCAAAAAGAAGACTATTTATGATAACGCATTTGCATGGCCTAAAATATTCCAATCAAACAAGGATCAAATCAATAATCCTGATTTAATTTATCCAAAACAAGCTTTTAAAATTCCAGAAATGAATCAGGATGAAATGTCGAGATACCAAAAAATGAGAGATACTTGGAGAAGATTGCAGCAATAATCTGCTGAACTAAAGGTCAATCAAAAACTACGATACTCTTAATGAAAATACTGCCCTCACAATCTCAAATTGTGGGGGTATTGTATTTTAAATACAATAGATTTGAATAATAACAAGGAGCTAAAATTATTTGAGCACGATCGAAAAGAAAATTAAACTTTCTAACATTGACATGCTCGCTCTTATTGGAATCAACGATTCGAACATCTCGTTGATCGAATCTTATTTCAATACCAGCATTTCTGTAAGGGGGGAGACAATACATTTAAAGGGGACTCAATTCGAAATTGAGATGATAGAGAAAATACTCAACGAGTTAGTTTTCATCCTGAATAAGAATAAAATTATTACTCAACAGGATATTGAGTTAGTAATTCAATTGGCAAAAAATGGAAAAGAAGTTATCAGTGAAACTGACATAAATTCCGCAGTCCTTTTTACAAAGAGTGATGTTATAAAAGCAAAAACCGCAGGCCAGTTTGAGTTCATCAAAATTGCAAAACGAAATGATATTGTGTTTGCAATCGGGCCAGCCGGAACTGGAAAAACTTATCTATCTGTGGCACTTGCGGTTGCGAGTTTTAAAAATCATTTTGTTAATAAAATTGTATTATGTCGTCCCGCTGTTGAGGCAGGTGAAAATCTTGGATTTCTTCCAGGTGACATTCGTGAGAAGATCGATCCATATTTGCGTCCATTGTATGATGCGCTTGATGATATGATCCCTTTCGAAAAACTCAAAGTTTATTTGGAGAGAAATACCATTGAAATAATCCCTCTTGCATATATGCGCGGACGGACACTGAATAATGCGTTTGTGATTCTCGATGAAGCTCAAAACGCAACTGCATTGCAAATGAAGATGTTTCTTACACGATTAGGAGCAAATTCTAAAGCAATTATAACTGGTGACATAACTCAAGTTGATCTACCTACGAAGAAAGAAAGTGGCTTGATTCAAGCTCAATCCATACTTACTGGAATTGATGGCGTCGCCTTTGTTTATTTTACAAAAGCTGATGTGGTTAGACATCGTTTGGTTAAGAATATTTTAGAAGCTTACGAAAGATACCAAACGAATAATGGAAGTCAGTCACAGTCCTTTGAAAAACAATAATTATATGTTAAAGAAAAAATTAAATAAAAATTGTATAACTCTGATCTTATTAACAATTCTTATATCGAGTGGTTTTGCAATTGCTCAAGATGAGGAGGAATTTGAGCTTTACTTAATCGACAATTATGTAAGAAGCAACGACCCTTCGAAATTAGTTCTCAGCTGGATGACGAACATTGAAGCACTTACAAAAGTGGAAATCCCTTCGCTTGGAGTTTTTGCGGCATCAGATACTTTGACAGATAAAGTATTTTTAGTAATTGACGTGTCAAAAATATTAAATAAACCAGGCGATTATGACTTTTATTTTATTTCGATATTACTGGATGGAAGAGAGGTTAGGAGTGAAAAATTTGTATTTACTATTCCTCAGCAAGAAGTTCCGCCGATCGAAACTAGTCGAAGCGAAATTTCATATTATTTTTACACATGTTGTATCGGTGGATCGTTTTGGCTGATGCCATCGGTTGGGATTTCATACACAGAAGGTAATGCGAACTTTTCATTGAATAAAGATATACCTTTATTAAGCTTAAGCTCAAAATCTGTATTTAAGAATTATCCCTATTCATTTTTTTATGTAGGTTACAATCACATATTAAAAGGACCGGTTCAAAATCTTTTTAGGTATGGATATAGACAGCTTTTTGAGATGAAAGATTTATTGAATTATATAAGCATTGGGTTGTCCGGATTCACAAATTTTACTGGTGTGAACGGAATTTCTCCCGAAATTTCTTTTTCTTTCCTAAAAATTCTATCAACATTTGATCTTTACCTTCTTTACAGATTTGATAAAGAACTGATTAATGGGAATTACAAATCGCACCAAATACAATTAGGATTATTTACTTCATCGTTTTCACTTAACATAAACTTATGAAAGATATTATGACAATAAGAAGTCTGGAAAAAAAGGATCTACTCGAAGCTGCAAAATTTTGCAGAGCAAATATGGAACTTGACTCTATGCCCGATTTTCTATTTGAAGAAAAAACAATTATTGATAAAGATTTTAATTCAAGCACAACACTGATTGCTGAAGAGGAAAATCAAATTGTCGGCTTCATGATGGGAGTAGTACGACCACTTCAAACAGGAAAATGCGGCTACATTAAACTTATGGCTGTGAAATCTGACCTAAGAAGAAAAGGGATTGCTTCAAAACTTTATGAAATAATTCATGAAAAATTCATCGAACTTGGGTGTGAACGTGAACGAATTTACGAATCGCATCCAAATTACTTTATGCCTGGTGTAGATCCGCGTTATACTGAAGCAATCTGTTTTATTGAACGGAAAGGATTTAAAAAGTTTGGCGATACATCAAATCTTCTGTGCGATTTAGTTACACAAGATTTCTCTACAACTGAAGAAGAAAAACAAATTGTCAAACATAACTTAATTGTGAAGCGTGCTGAAAAAAATGATTTGACTCCAACAATTGAATTCTTAAAAAATGATTTTGAAGCCTGGGTCCCCGAGGTTACAAGAGCATTTCAAAATGACCCGATATCAGTACATGTTTGCATACATGAAGGAAAGGTTGTTGGCTTTTCAGCTTATGACACGAATAATCTTAATACTGGCTGGTTTGGACCGATGGGGACTTCACCCTCGCTGCGAGGCAAAAACATTGGGGGTATACTATTAAAAAGATGTTTGGCCGATCAAAAAGCACAAGGGCATCAGTTCGCAATTATACCATGGGTTGGTCCGATTCCATTCTATATGCATTATTGTAATTCAAAAGTGCAGCGGGTTTTTTGGCGGTACGAAAAACTCTTGGACTAATTCATGTTACTTTTTATTGGGAAGAGTAGCAATTAGGTGAAGAATTTTATGCGAATATTCTTTTTCTTATTTTTTTCATTAGTTCAGCTTGCCATTTCACAATCTGGCAGTGTATCTGGTATAGTGACATCTGAAAAAAAATCTATTCCTTCTGTAAATATTATTCTCATAGATACTAACATTGGTACAATTACTGATTCTGATGGACAATATTTTTTACATGATGTTCCTGTTGGAAAACAAGCTTTACGTTTCAGTGCGGTTGGATATGAATCTCAAATTATTGAAATCAATATAACAGGAAATCGTCAAGTTAGTTTAGATGTCGAACTGGCATCCAAAGTAATTGAAGTTAATCAAGTTGAAATTATTGCCAAAAAACACCAATCACAAAAGGATACCCGAACAAGTTTAATCTCCATAGAACCACGGTCTGCAAAAATATTAGCTGGAGGAGTTGAAGATGTACTCAGAACACTTCAGACATTACCGGGAGTTTTAGCACCTAACGACTTTACTTCGCAAATAATCGTTCGCGGTAGCGGGCCAGATCAAAACTTAATTATTCTCGATGATGTTGAGGTATTCAATCCATATCGGCTTTATGGTGTGATTAGCATGTTCAATCCAGAAGTGGTAAGTGATATAAATTTAGTAACTGGCGGCTTTCCAGCTCGATACGGTGATAGATTGTCAGCTGTGTTGGATATTTCTAATAGGGAAGGTGCAAACTCGAGTTTTTTACTTGGCAATATTAATGCGAGTATTGTGACTGCGAATCTTGTATTAGAGGGGAAGAATCCATTTGGACTTAATGGAAGCTGGTTATTTAATTCAAGAAGAACTTATTATGATCTGATTGTCGAACCGATCGTAAAGAAAGCCGGTTTGATTGAGAATGATGTCACTTTCCCAAATTTTTATGACATTCAATCGAAGTTAGTATTCGGTCCTTGGTCGGGACACAAGTTTTTATTTAATGAAATTTATTCCCGCGATGGTGTTGATATTGTTTCCGGTGCAAATAGAAATCGGCCTGACAGCATTGGAGTCATAAATTTAACTAAGAATGATCTGTTAAGTGCAGCTTGGCATTTTTCGAATAAAAAATTTCTCAATAAACTTACAGTTTCTTGGTATAGAAATGGAGGTAACACGGAGTTCGATGCACGCATTCTTGACCCTTCGTTGAATAGGGAACTCTTTAATGCGTCAATTCCAGATACGCTTGAATCGTATCTGCTCGGATTTTCTTTCAACTCGCTTTTCTCATTTAGAAAATATTCGATCGATGAAAAACTTCTTGTTCTATATAATAATCATGAAATTGAAATTGGGGCGGGAGTTGATTTTATGCAGACCGACATTGATTTTGAATTCAAGCTTGATCCTCAGCTGCAAGCAATCTTTAATTCTAATCCGAACGCACGCTCAGCATTGAGTAGTTTCGGAACAACTAAGGATTATTTGAGATATAAAATTTATTTACAGGACAATTTTCCAATTCTTCCAAAGTTATTTTTTCAACCGAGTCTGCGTTTCGATTATTATGATATTCTTGAAAAACCATATTTTGCTCCACGACTCTCTTTTTCCTACGCAGTCGATAAAATCACAACAATAAGAGCTTTATGGGGATTATACTTCCAATCACCAGGCTACGAAAAAATTAGAGATCAAAATGTTTTATACGATTTCAATCCTGTTTACACGGAGAATCTCGAGGCAGAAAAAGCAACTCACTCAATATTAAGCTTCGAAAGGTTTTTAACTCCCGAATGGAACGCCAAAGTCGAATTTTATTATAAAGATTTTAGAAATCTGATTGTTCCAAAAAAAGTTCAGGGAACCAGATTTAAAGTTGAACCTATTCCTGGTAGAGATATAAAATTTAAGGATGGATGGCAAACGCCAACTTCATTTGTGTCTGATTCAATAACACTGATCCCTGCAAACAATTCGTCAGGGAATTCTTTCGGTTTAGAATTTCTAGTTGCAAAATTAAATGTTGATCGGAACAGCAGATTGAATGGCTGGATATCTTATGCGTTCGCTTATTCAAATCGCATTGAAGATGATATTAAGATACCGTTTCGTTATGATCAAAGACATACAGTGAATATTGTACTAAATTATCTTACAGCTGATTGGTTAGAATTTGGAATTAAATGGCAATATGGTTCTGGATTCCCATTTACTGAACCGATTGGAATTAAACCGAGAATCGTGTTGCTTGATAAGGATAAAGATGGCGTCCCTGAAACTCCTGAAGTTGCAACTCGTTTGAATTTATTGAATCCAAGTGCTTCGAAAGAAGTTATCTTTGATGTCAATTATGGAGACGATCCGAATCGTTTTAATGCAAGAAAACCGGCCTACCACAGGCTCGATATTCGAGCAACTTTCTTTACACACTTTTGGAATCTTGATTGGACTTTCTATCTTGATGTTATTAATGTTTACAATCGAGCAAATGTGATCAATTACGATTACTCAATCGATTCAAATCTTAATTTATCGCGAAAAGCAACAACTATGTTTCCTATTATCCCTACATTTGGTTTTAGTGTTAAATTCTAACTCAAATTTTAATATCTGATTCCTCTATTTTTATTCCTTTCTGGTTTAATTAAATTGAATCTGAATGAAAAAGAATTCGGTCGATAAATATTTAGATTTGGGTGAAAGAGGAAAACTCAGCAAGGAAAATAAATTGAATGACTTAACAGGTAAAGAATGGATCAAGTTCACTAAATCCTGGTTTGTTCATCGTCCACCGAGAAGAAAAAGTGATGAGAGACTCCATCCGGCTAAATTTCCTGAGACATTAGTTAGTGAATTTATTCGGTTCTTTACAAAAGAAGGAGATTGTGTAATAGATCCTTTTCTTGGAACTGGAAGCACGGCTGTTGCATGCGTAGAAAGTAACCGCAACTGTATAGGAGTGGAACTGGTTAAAAAATATTTTGATGTATCCAAAAGAAGAGTTGATGAGTTGATATCTGCATCGCTTTTCAAACCGGAGGTTTCACTTTACAACCAGGATTCATTGGGATTAAAAAATTTACCGATAGAAAAAAGATCGATTCAATATTGCATAACATCGCCTCCCTATTGGAATCAATTGGAAAGAAACTCTATTCGCCAAAAGAATAGAAAAGAAAAAAATCTTGACACAAAATACAGTGGTAAAAAATCAGATTTGGGGAATTGTGTGGACTATGAAGATTTCATAGAAAAGGTATGCAAAGTATTCGATCAAGTTTTTGACCTTGTGAAAGTCAACGGATATTTAACCATAATAATTAATAACATTTATTTTCAAAGCAGACTTTATCCTCTTGCATTTGATTTGGCGGTTGCACTTACTAAAAGAGGTTCAAAAAGCTGGACTATGAAAGATGAAAAAATTTGGCTGCAGGATGATAAACCATTAATTGCCCTCGGTGTAAACAATGCTTGGGTTGGGAACAGACATCACCAATACTGTTTGATTTTTCGAAAGGAATCATCAGTTAAATGAATTCCAAATATTTGATGTTATGTGACATCCAATATGTTACTTTGAAATTTGTTTTTTGGAGCTTGTAATTTAAATCAAAATATGACAAAAATTTACACAGTTTCTGAACTTAACCAATCGATCAAATTCACTTTAGAATCTTCTTACGGTTGGCTCGATGTTGAGGGAGAAATTTCAAATTTTAGACCTTATTCTTCAGGGCACTGGTATTTCTCATTAAAGGATGAAACTTCACAGATTTCCTGTGTGATGTGGAGAGGTAGAAATAATTACGTCTTCTTTACTCCGCAAGACGGGATAAAAGTTCGAATCAAAGGAAAGCTTAGTGTTTATGAAACTCGTGGCAATTATCAAATTGATGTAGCCGCCATGAAACCTCTCGGTATTGGAGAACTTCAGCTTGCATTCGAAAAGTTAAAAGAAAAACTTTCGAGAGAAGGTTTGTTCGACGAGCAATGCAAAAAGCCAATTCCGAAAATCCCAAGTACTATTGGAATTGTTACTTCAAAAGATGGAGCGGCTCTGCGGGATGTGATTTCAACTCTCCGTCGGCGATTCCCTGCTGCTGAATTAATACTTGCTCATTCGTCAGTTCAAGGGGCAAATGCATCAAGTGAAATTGCAGATGCAATCAAAACTTTAAACTCTTACAAAAAGATAGATGTAATTATTATTTGCCGCGGCGGTGGTTCATTGGAAGATTTATGGGCTTTTAATGAAGAGATTACTGCAAGGGCAATTTTCAAATCTAAAATTCCAATTGTAACTGGAATTGGACATGAGGTTGATTTCACAATTGCTGATTATGTTGCTGATCTGCGCTCACCAACTCCAACTGCAGCCGCGGAATTAGTAACACCGAACGTTTCTGGTTTGATTGAATATATAGAAGATTTTTCCTATAATAATTTTGAAAAAATCAAAAACCAGATAAAATTTTACTCTGATTCGATTAGGAATATTTTGAAAAGTTACGCATTTAGTTTACCGGAATCGTTGCTAAGAAATAAAAGTCAGAAATTGGATTTTACGGCTTATCGGGTGCAGCAGTCATTCAGTAATTACTTTCAGGCAACAAAAAGCAGAATCGAGCGTTCTATGAACGTGATTAAAAATGCAAATCCGAAGAGAAATCTTTCCAGAGGATACTCAATTGTTCGCCAGCATTCAAAGATAATTATGCGAGTAAAAGAATTAAACAAAACTTTAGAAACAGAAATTGAATTTTTCGATGGGAGAATCAAACTAGATGGCGAAAAGTAAATCTGATTTTGAAAAAGATTTCAATCGGCTTGAAGAAATTTCTGACACACTTGAATCGGATAAAATCACATTGGAAGATGCTATCAAACTTTACGAGGAAGGTGTTGATATAACTAAAAAGCTTATGGAAATATTATCGAAAGCCGAATTAAAAATCTCCCAGCTCAAAACGGAGTTGGATGGTACGATAAAAAAGTCAAAACTTGAAATTGACGAAGAAAGTTAAGATAAATGCAAGAGAAAGAATATAAATATCTATTTGAAATAGATTCACCGATTGACTTAAAAAAGATTCCAAAACAAGAATTAAAAGTTGTGTGCGATGAGATACGCGCCTACATGATTGATGTAATTTCACAAATCGGTGGGCATTTCGGTGCTGGTTTAGGAGCGATTGAACTGACAGTAGCTTTGCATTATGTTCTAAACACACCAAAAGACAAAATTATTTGGGATGTAGGACACCAGGCTTATCCGCACAAGATTTTAACCGGCAGAAGGGATGCTCTAAAAACAATAAGGCAATTTGGTGGAATTAGCGGATTCCTTAAGAGGAATGAAAGTGAGTATGATGTTTTCGGCGCTGGGCATGCAAGTACATCAATTTCAGCCGCTGTTGGAATTGCTGCTGCGAGAGATTTTAATGGTGAAAATCATAGAGTTGTTGCTGTAATAGGTGATGGCGCGATGACAGGCGGCATGGCATACGAAGCAATGAATAATGCTGGACTCCAAAAAAGAAATATTACTGTCATTCTGAATGACAATAATATGTCCATTGCGAATAATGTATGGCAAGTTTCAAATTACTTCACAGGATTAATCGCAAATCCATCATTCAACAAATTTAAAGCTGATATCTGGGATCTTACAGGTAAACTGGATGAATTTGGTGATAGGATCCGGAAAATTGTTGCACGTGTTGAAGGAGGCGTCAAAGCTATTATTACTCCTGGCGCTTTGTTTGAAGCATTCGGGTTCAGATACTTTGGACCAATTAACGGACATAACATTAATCAGCTGACTAAAATTCTAGAATACACACAAAACCTTAATGGACCGATACTAATTCATGTAACAAGTCAAAAAGGAAAAGGATACAAACCTGCAGAAGATGATTCGCAAAAGCTGCATGGCGTTACTCCATTTGATAAAATTACAGGACAAACAATAAAATCTTCAAATCAAAATGCATCATATACGAAAATATTTGGGGATACTTTAGTAGAATTAGCAAAGGCAAACAAGAAAATCATTGGAATTACTGCCGCGATGCCTGATGGAACGGGTCTGGATGCACTTCAAAAAGAAATTCCCGAAAGATTTTTTGATGTTGGAATCGCAGAGCAGCATGCGGTGACATTTGCTGCTGGATTGGCAGCCCAGGGTATGATTCCAGTTGTAGCGATTTACTCCACATTCCTTCAAAGAGCTTTCGATCAAATTATCCACGATGTGGCGCTGCAAAAACTGCACGTAGTTTTCATACTCGATCGTGCTGGTTTAGTCGGTGCAGATGGTCCTACGCATCATGGAACTTTCGACCTGAGCTATTTAAGATTCATCCCAAATATAACAATTATGGCGCCGAAAGATGAATCAGAACTTAGAGATATGCTCTTTACAGCTATTGAAAAAGTTAAAGGACCCGTAGCAATTCGTTATCCAAGAGGAAATGCACTTGGTGTTCCAATCGAAAGAAGATTTACTGAATTAGAAATAGGAAAAAGTGAAGTAATAAAAACCGGAACCGATGCAGCAATAATCTCTGTCGGCACGATGGCAGACTATGCGATCAAATCAGCTTCAATCTTAGAAGTGGATGGCATTTCAATCGAAATAGTAAATCTTAGATTCGTAAAACCGCTTGATACTGCTATGCTTGATCGTCTATTCAAACGTTTTGAAAAGATCTTTGTAATTGAAGAGAATTCAATCGTTGGTGGAGCGGGTTCGGCAATATTGGAATATGCAGCAAAAGTTAAAGCCAAAACTGACATTCATCTGATCGGTCTGCCGGATGAATTTGTCGAGCATGGTACTCAACCGGAACTGCATCGAATGTTGAAGTTAGATCCACAAGGAATTTCGGAAAGTATCTTAATTGAATTAAGACAGTTTACCAATCAAATGACGGAGCTATAACTTGACAGATAAATTAAAAGTTGGTGTTATTGGAGCCGGTGCAATTGCTCAAGTTGTTCATCTTCCAATTCTAAGAAAACTACCTTTTGTTGACTTGGCAGCAATTTGCGAAACAGATAAAATTAAACTTTCAAATGTTGCAAACAAATTCGGTGTTTCCAAAACGTTCACGGATCTCGAAAAGTTTCTTGAGGCGGATGAGTACGATGCAATATTCATACTCACACCAACACATACACACAAAGAAATTGCACAGACTGTATCACATTACTGCAAAAATATTTTAATTGAAAAACCAATTGCGCGCTCAGCAGGTGAAGCAAAAGAGATTTGCGATTATCTTGCACATCAAAAAGCTTGTGTCATGGTTGGAATGAATATGCGTTTCAGAACTGATGCAATGCTTCTGCGAAGTTTAATTGAATCCGGTGAACTTGGCGACCCGTATTTAATTCGGACTGGCTGGTTCAAGCCTAGAAGTTCCCTGCAGAATTGGTTCGTACGGAAAGCTACTGCCGGCGGCGGAGTTATCATCGACCTTGGTATTTCAATATTAGATCTAGCATTGTGGTTATTAAATTATCCAGCAATTGAATCAATAACTGCACGCGGTTTCAATCACACCACTAAAGAAATAGAAGATTCTGCTTGTGCGTTCATAAAAACTCGAGATAAGAAAGTGATCTCAATGGAAGTGAGCTGGACATTAAATTTTGAAAAAGAAATTTTCTATTGTAATCTTTTCGGGACTAATGGTAGCGGATTTTTGAATCCATTCCGGATATTTAAAAGCCTGGGCGAAGAGCATGTCGATCTCACACCGCCGAGTGCAAAAAAAACAGAGAGCATTTTTCACAAATCGTATGAAAATGAGGTTAAACATTTTTTTGCCGCAGTTCGAGGTTTGGGTCCTTGGGTTGCCACAGGCGAAGAAGCTGTTTCGAGAATGAAAGTCGTCGATGCATTCTATAAATCGATAAAGACAAACAAAGAAGTGTTTATCAAAGCGTGATACCTGTTTGAGGCTAAAACAAAGGCTGAGACTAAGTAGTGGCAGTAATAGGTTCAATATTGTTAGAATTTCAATAAACTTTTTATCGAAAAGAATTTTAGATTGATTTTCAGCCAATAATCCCTTAGTTTTGCAACGCTAAATTCAAGAAAGAGGTTTATTTATAAATGTTTGCTGTAGTTGATATTGCAGGTGTCCAATTTAAAGTTCAAGAAAAGGATACCGTACACGTACCAAAATTAGATGTCGAAGTTGGTAAAAAAGTGAAATTATCTAAGGTCCTTCTGTTATCTGGCGATTCAAAAACTGAAATCGGACAGCCATATTTAGCAGGTAAGACTGTTTCTGCAAAAGTGCTTGAACATATAAAAGACGATAAAGTCCTTGTCTTCAAAAAGAAAAGAAGAAAAGGTTATAAACGTTTACGCGGACATCGTCAGCAATTGACAAAAATAGAAATCGAAAAAATTAAGTAAGAGGATTTGTTATGGCTCATAAAAAGGGACAAGGTTCATCAAAGAACGGAAGAGATAGCAATGCCCAGCGTCTTGGTGTAAAAAGATTCGGCGGTGAATTAGTTACTGCTGGAAGCATAATCGTTCGGCAGCGAGGAACTAAATTCCATCCAGGATTAAATGTCGGAATTGGAAGCGATGATACATTATTCGCGAAAGCTACAGGGCATGTTCAATTTGCCGTTAAGAGCAATAGAAAAGTAGTTAGTATTATTCCAACTAATTAAAATTCAAAACCTAAATTTTCTTAAAACCCCGACTTTTATAATTCTTTTGAATTAAAAATAGTCGGGTTTTTTATTCCCGCATTGAATCTAAATTTACTCTCCGAAAATCCTAATAAACATTAGGGAAAACCCTTCAACCATTCTAACCGATTTTTCTTGACTCTGAATTAGCTTCTCATTAAATATTGAAAGTAAAAAGAGAGGTTAAACAATGAAGAATCTAAGCTCTTCCGCTTCTCAGGGTACAACGGGCAATATTTTTAGTCTTATTATTTTCATTTTAATATTTCCAACATTTCTCAATACACTCTCCTGCAGCAAATCACCGACGGAGCCTGAAGCTCATATACAGCTTACGCTCGAAGATGTCTCTTGCATTGAAGCATGGCTTAGGCTGCAAGTTAGCAGTGGCAGTAATGTAGTAATACAACGAGATGGAAAAACCTTTATGAATTTTCCACTTTATAAACCTTATGAACTTTTTAACATTGATACTATAGTGGTTGACGACTCACTCTTACCAAACAAGACATATAAGTACAGAGCAATACTCACCAATAACGGCAAAATAGTAAGCACAAGCAGCGAGCTTACAGTTACAACTATGGATACCACAAGCCACAACTTTACATTTGAGATGATAACCTTTGGCGGAGAGATAGGAAGCAGTGTGCTTTACGATGTAGCGATAATTGATGAGAGTAACATCTGGGCGGTGGGAGATATATGGATAAAAAGTGATACAAGCAGTACGGGTTACATTAAATACAATGCGGTTCACTGGGATGGAACTAAGTGGGAGTTGAAAAGAATTTACTTCCCAACAGTTTGTGGACAAACCAATGTTACCCCATATCCTGCCAGATCAATTTTTGCATTTAACGGCAATGAAATTTGGATTAGTTCCTCGGGTGATAAGATTGCAATAGTTAAAGATGGAATACAGACAAAAATGTTTTGCTTACCACCATCTGTTTCAATGAGTATAAATAAAATATGGGGGAGATCAAGTAATGATTTATACGTGGTTGGTTATGCAGGTAATATTGCACACTACAACGGCACAAGCTGGAGTAGGATAGAAAGCGGAACAACCCTAAACATAAACGATATCTGGGGAGATTATAACCAGAAAACTAAAGAGTGGGAGATTTTATCTGTAGGAGGTAATATCCTTGCAGGGTATGATAATATTATACTTCAAATTCAGTCAAACAATTCAATACAAAAAATAAACAGTGATAGCGTTGAATGGCCATTAAGGTCATTGTGGTTTATTAGTAGCAGAATTTACTATATAGGGGGCAGCGGAATTTATCAAAAACATCTGGTGGAAGAAAATCAATGGAAGAACGATATGTTTTCCATTACAACTTATTCCACAAACAGAACAAGAGGGAATGAAATAAATAATATAACAGCAGTAGGTGGCGCCGGTGAATTATTACACTTTAACGGTTCTAACTGGAAAAGTTTTATAGATGATGTTGGGATTCCAGGTAACTATTACGGCACAGCAATATTTAATAATACAATTATAGCGGTTGGTCAAAGTAGTAACATGGCAGTATTAACAATAGGCAGAAGATGAAGGAGGTGATTTATATGATTGTCTATAAATAAGTAACAGTGTACTCATTAATTAATAAAAATTCATTATCAATAAATTTAGGAGCTTAAAATGAAAGCAAAATTAATTCTTTTCGTTATTCTTTTTTCTTTTTATACAATTCAATTGTTCTCACAAAACAAAAATGTAACTATTGATCAAAGATTAAGTACTGGTCAGCAAGTTGGAACATTAAAAAAGTGGAATGTGAATGCTTGGAGTGATCCATTTAATCCAGGAACGGTCTTCAGTTTCCCGATAAATTCTCAACAAGTAATACTTGGAGATCAATCTGTTCATTCAAACCAAAAGTATAATAATTGGAACTTAAATTTCTCAAATGTTAAAAATCATCATTCATTTGAAATAACTCCTCAAACAGATTTTCTGATTTCAAATTTCTTTCCCACCCACACAGGCATAACAATAAAAACCAGTCTTGAAGGCACAAGTGCAACAGGCGGCTTAATTGAATTCAAAGACCCGTGGTTTATAGACTACCAGGATGTTCAGTATGCAAACCAGCTAAGAAACCGGGGGATGAATGATGCAGTACCAAGACAAAGAACTTCACCATTTTATCCAAATGCTACAACACAATATGAATATGGTCAGACTTACAGAGGTGTGTTTCTGGATTGTGAAATATCGCCAAATAATTCCTATTACAAAGTCGGAGTTCCGGAAGAGCAGTCAATAACAGTTCACGGACAGAGCAGGAAATTTTATCCGTATTACTGGACAGGCAGTGGTGTAAACTATTCAAATGAAAACGACAGAGAACCTGGTGTTGTATTCACACAAACAAATTCAACAGCAACTGCAGTGCTTAAAGGACAGCTAATGAGCAATGACCAGAACGGAATAAGCAATAACTCGCAAAGAAAAATTGTAAGAACGGATAATGGTATATATCATATTGTCTACGAGTCGCAAGGTGGTGTTTGGTACACTAAAAGCTTGACAACGAACTTTAACGGTGGATGGGCAAAAGACATATGTTTAGAAATGGATGCAAAAAATCCAGCAATAGATTATTTGGGTAATATTTATTGGGGAAAAAACATTTCTCTTGCTAACCTGCCGAAGACATCCTCAGTTCACACCTAAGATTCCAATTTTGAACTCATTTACTTTCAATACAATTCTTTTAGTAAACTAGAAATAGCTTATCTAAGTAGTAAACCTTAATAAAATTATTAGCTCCCCTAATTACATTAACCTTATTAATTCTACCGATGAATATCAGCTGAAGAAGGTAATAAGATTACATTTTTAGGATTGCGAGAGTTACTAAGGTTTGAGAACGTAAATTCCGATGGGAATACAATCCCACTTTCATTCAAGCTTGAGCAGAACTACCCAAATCCCTTCAATCCAAATACAGTTATCAGCTATCAGCTTTCATCTGTAAGTTTTGTAACTCTCAAAGTTTACGATGTTCTTGGGAGGGAAGTCGCTACATTGGTCAACGAGCAAAAGGAAGCAGGCGATTATGTAGTTAATTTTGATGCCTCAAAACTTTCGAGTGGGATTTATATTTATAAGCTTAATGCAGGCAACTACTCAAGCATAAAAAAGATGATGGTTGTGAAGTAAATTAGGAATGAAATTCGTAGAGCGAGGTGAAACTCGCTCTACATTTGAAATTTTAAGTTTAGAATCCTAATCTCTTCATATCCTCGACAAGAGTTTTCACAGCGTTAATAGAGTTATCCATCAAAGCTTGTTCTTCAGCGTTCAATGTTATCTCGATTATTTTTTCAACTCCGTTAGCGCCCAAAACCGCTGGCACACCAACATAATAACCTTTCACACCAAATTCTCCATCAAGATAAGCACAGACTGGAAGGACACGCTTATCATCGTTCAGGATGGCTTCAGTCATCGCAATTGTAGAAGATGCAGGTGAATAAAACGCTGAACCTGTTTTCAATAATTTAACTACTTCGCCGCCAGCCATTTTAGTTCGTTCAACCATTGCCTTCATAACTTCTTCGGCTTTGGCTTTATCTTTATATTTTCTTTCAAGAAGTTCCATAACGGGAATTCCATAGACGTTAGCATATCTTACTAATGGAACCATTGTATCGCCATGTCCGCCAAGAACAAGTGCATTAATATCTTTTACTGATACACCAAGTTCCCACGCAATAAATGTTGAGAATCGAGATGAATCGAGCACGCCGGCTTGTCCCAAGACTTTATTTGCTTTGAATCCGGAAATATTTTTGAATAAAGTTACCATTGCATCTAGTGGATTCGAAATTACTATTACAATAGATTTCGGTGCGTGCTTTTTAACATTCTCCGCTACGGTTTTCATAATTTGTGCATTAGTAGTAAGAAGGTCATCACGGCTCATCCCTGGCTTGCGCGGTAAACCGGCAGTTACGATAACGATATCCGAGCCATCGATGTCTTTATAGTCATTCGTTCCTTTAATATTAACATCAAAATAATCAACGCGAGATGCTTCTGCGATATCGAGACATTTGCCCTGCGGCATATCCTCAACAATATCGTAAAGAACGACATCACCCAACTGTTTTTGCGCGATAAGCTGAGTTAAAACTCCTCCGATTTGTCCGCCCCCAACAATGGAAATTTTTTTCCTCGACATAATTCCTCCTAAATAGATTTATGATTTATTGATTGGATTAAACATTTATTTTTATTTCCAAATTTAAAATAATCAGGAATTAATCTATAAGCAAACAATTGGAATTAAGCTGCGAGTCAAATCAGTAGTATCCAAAATATTTTGAAAACATTAATTAAAACGACTTTTTAGTGAAAGTTATTAATTTGAGAAATATACTAAAACTCAACCCCCATCCCCCTTCTCTTAACAAGAGAAGGGGGAATAATGGGGGATGAGTTCTTTTTTCAATTATTCAATACGATCTTGAATTTTACGAATGGTTATGATCCTGTGAAACAAAATTATTTTGGCCAGTCGCGGGTCAAATCTAATAATAAATTAAATTTACTCATCTTCTAATTTGAATTCCGAAATGAGAGTAAGTGAATTGCCTTCCTTAGATTTAGTGTAGTACATTTCATCTACGAAATGTTTCATTATGTAAACACCGCGTCCATGTTCACGCAGGAGATTTTCGGGAAGAGTAGGGTCGGGGATTTTTTCTATGTCAAATCCTTCGCCTTCATCTGTTACGTCAATTTTGATTGTCGAATCAGTGACTGTCAATTCAAGAATTACTTTTTTTGTAATATTGCTTTTGTTTCCGTGTACGATGGCATTGTTTACTGCTTCTGTGATTGCAAGAAGAAGCATATTGAAATAATCTTTTTTTACATTGATCCCCTCAAATGCTTCTCCAAGAAATTTTGGAAGCCGATCAATTTCGAAAGGCGAAGTTTTTAGGATATGTCTGAATTGTTTAGACATTCGAAAACAAAAATATTAAAAATTTTTGGAAACGCAATTAGATTGTTAGAAGAATTCTCAGGTTAAAATTTACTATTCGCCTTGTTGACTTGGAAGATTGGGAAATATACTCAATCCAAGAAGTCCCGATTAGATATAAATCCTCCCGAAACCTGACTGAAATGTCAAATACCGGACCGATGCTTTCTATTCTTGAATTCTCGACTTTTTCACCTTTCTCAAACCGTGATTCAATATATCTGAAAGTGCGAATGCCAAGATTAAAAAATGATAGATGATTTAGTCTGTAGCCAAGTTTTAATTCGCCGGAATATTCTTCAATGTATCTTGCCGGTTTTGTTGAGAATGACCTCCAATTCAAACTTCCTTGTTCTGAAAGCTTAATATTCCCAGAAACAGTTGTGAAAAATACTTTTGACAAATTTATCTGTGTGGTGTCTGTGAATGAAAACTGACGAAATGAAAAACTTCTTACCGTATTTAAAATATCTTCAAAGTCGTAGATAGTATAATTTGCTAGTACCTCAAATGAGTTGGAAGATGTTAAGACCTTGTCGGTGTAATTCGAATTGCTTGCAAGTCTAATAACTCTATTCCAATTATTGTTAGAACTTCTTTCAGCATAAATATATACGAGATGATTCATGTATGCCTCAACAAAAATGCTCGCACTGAAAAATTTTGAAAAAAACTTTTTATATGTTAAACGTGCAATGTAAAGAAGCTCATCTCTGTCATCGCGGAATATGTTTGACTTATTAGTGAAGTTGCTAATGCTTGGTGTGTTATAGACTAACTTCGATAGGAAAAGATTTAAGTAGAGTGTGTCATGATTAACAAGATTATAAGCCGATTCGGAACCTAACTGAAACCTTACAGAAGAATTGTTTTTCTTCAATTCATCTTCAACACGGTCCAGGTAGAAATTTTCTGGGATTTCGGAAATATTTTTTACGATATGTTTCTCATCGCGCTCCGTATAATTTGCCTTGAAATTTGAGTTGAAATCCCCTAATCTTAACTTAAATCTTGTACCAAGATTTAGACGAAATTCATCGATTCTTGTATCAAAAACATTTTTTGAGGGAGGTGAGGTGAGTTTATATAAAGTGTTTCGTTCGACGTTCCTGAAATAAAGTCCTCCGATAAACTCAAAATCCATGAAATTAAAAATGTTGTTATACTTTAAATTTTCACTAAGCATTAAGACATCATCGTCGCGGGTTTCAATATTCAAATCTGAACCAAAAAAATCAGCTTTAGCGCTGTCAAGTTTAAGATAAAAATCGCGTGTGATCTTATTGAATTCGAAATTAAACGAATTGAAAACGTCTGATGTAAAATGCTTATTGACTGATAAACTTGAATTTAATGTGATATTATTTCTGCGCCCGATTTCTTCGTTCAAGTATTTTACATTTGAGTTGAATAAATAATTAGAAAGATTAACATTATCAAATATGCTGTTTAATCCATAGATAAAACCCTTATCGTTCTGTTCAAGCTGTTTATCTAATTTGTAACCTAGAACAGGTCTTACAGAAATGTTGTAAATCGGGGCATATTCCGCTATTAACTCAAATGAGTTTTCGGAAACATCGCTTAATCCAATCCTTCTATTATCCGTTACGATCCGCGAGCGGAATAGTCCGCCAAGTTTGAATTGATCGAAAATTGCATATCTGCTGTCAATAAAAAATGTATTGTCATCCCGAATATTTTTTGAAACCGCATCGATGAATGTCGAATTAAAAGTATTCCCAGCATTCACCGTGAACCGATTAAAATTATAAACCGCTGAAACTGAATTTGTAAATGTGTGAATGTTGAGCTGTTTGCTGTAATTTGTCCGGATTTGAGTGGCATTCAATTGTATCGTTGTATCCATTGCAGAAAGAGTTTGTGCGGAGACACTGCTTAAATGCAGCAAAGGAAAAACAAATAATGCGAAATAAAATTCTAGCAGATTACAATGCAAAAACATCTCCTCGCTCGGGGATTTTAATATTACTGAAACCAGCAGTTTCCAGTCCTGATTGCAGTTTTAGCTGTTGGTCGTAATCGCCATGTACCAAATATGTTCTTTTAAGTTTTTTCCTATCAAAAGAATCAAAAAATTCCAGAGTTTCTTTTCTGTCTGCATGAGCGCTGAATGAATTCATAACGACTACTTCTGCACGCAATTTATGTTCTTCACCAAAAATCTTTATTTCTTCTTCACGTTCAACTAACCGTCTCCCAAGTGTATGAGGTGCATTATATCCGACAATTAATACGGTGTTGCGCTGATCTTCAATACTATTCCGCAAGTGATGGAGGACCCGTCCTGTCTCAGCCATCCCCGAGGCAGAGATAATGATGCACGGTTCATCGCAATCGTTCAATTTAATGGAATCCTCAACTGACTTCGTATAATTTAATAATTTGAATGCAAATGGATCTTCATCGTTCATTACATATTGAAGTGTCTCTTCATCAAAACATTCTTCGTGCTTCCTGAAAACTTCGGTTGCATTTACTGAGAGAGGGCTGTCGACATATATCGGCATTTTGGTAATAACATTGCGCTTAAAGAGGTTATGAAGTGCGAGGACTAATTCCTGTGTTCTGCCAACGCTGAATGCAGGTACAATTATTTTCCCTCTCCGTCCACGGTTTTTTACAATTATGTCTTCCAGCTCCTCTTCTGTTTCCTGCGCTGGTTTGTGAAATCTTCCGCCGTATGTGCTCTCGGAAATTATAACATCGGGTGTGGGAATTTTTTCCGGATCTTTCAGGATTGCCATATTTGGTCTGCCCAGGTCTCCGAGAAAACAAAAGTCAATCGTCTTTTGAGAGTTTTTGATTTTGAAATAACTGAAAGCTGAACCGAGAATGTGTCCTGCATCAAAAAAAGTCAATTCAACATTTTCGGTAATCTCTGTCGGTGTACGATATTTTATTGGAGAGAATAACTCGATAGCATTCTCTGCATCCTGCTGACTATACATTGGAGAAATTGGCTGTTCGTTTTTCTTAGCTCTTTTTTTATTGACGAACTCCGCATCGCGTTCTTGAATGTATGCGCTGTCTTTAAGCATGACATTACACAAATCTGCTGTTGCGAATGTAGAAAATATTTTTCCTCGAAATCCCTTTTTAACAAGTTGTGGAATGTTGCCTGAATGATCGATATGTGCATGCGAGAGGACCAGCAAATCTATCTCTTGCGGATCGTAAAACTCAAACTCTGTATTAAGCTCAAAGCTTTCTGACCTTTTGCCTTGAAAAAGCCCGCATTCTAAAAGGATTTTCGTACCATTTACCGAAAGAAGATGCTGCGAACCGGTAACAGTTCTGCATGCGCCGATGAATTGGATTTGCATAATATCCTTAATCAATATTTATAGTTGCGGTAAGATTACAAAAAATGATTTACTTATACAATAATTGAAGTGATTCAGGCATTTCGAAAATTGAACTCGTTTGAAAGTAAATGTGGAAATTGAAAGTAGTTAAAAATATGAATTTGATATATAAAGCGATTTATATTGTAGAGACGCACTGCAGTGCGTCTCTACTTTAATAATTATTTATCGAAGGTAAACGAACTTCTTTGTCGAACTAAACGATCCTGCACGCAATTGGTAGAAATAGACACCTGAACCTAATCCATATTTGTTCGCGTCAAGCACGACTTCATACTCACCGGGTTGCTTTGGTTCATTTACAAGTGTTGCTATTTCTCTGCCGAGTAAATCGTAAACTTTTAGCGTTGCATAACCATTAACTGCTAACCGATAACTAATAACTGTACTGTGGTTGAATGGGTTAGGATAATTTTGATGCAAAACATATCCATTCGGAATTTGTATTTCCGAAAAAACATCTGTAGTGCTTCGTTCTATGATTAGTTTTATTGGCTTATCGATTATTGGTCCCCACTTTTGTCCTGCTTCGTAAAATCCTATTGAGTTACCACTAATCGGAACATTAATTGACTCTGCTAAATCAAATGACGAAATCAACCAGTAAGGTACTTCTATTACTCCCTGGATGGGAGTAAAGTTTGTATCAATAATTACCTTGTACCAATTCGGATAAACTTTCCCTGAATCCAAAATATCATTTATCGTTTGTTCTAACACTTTTGTTTTTAATGTATCCCTAAAAAGCGCAATAGTTTTCAAAGTATCACCAAGTATCATATGAGAGAATAGGTAATGAATTTCTTTGATTTTATAAGATTTCCAATCACTCTTTGGTCTAAACCTGCCGTGTGGAGAATATATTTCCGTAGATATAGCATATTTTACAACGAATCTTGTTGTGTCGGGAAGGTAATAAAGTGTGTCTATCTCTGTTAGCGTTTGTTTCTGAATCATTGTTCCTCTGGTAGATACAGAGTTTGTTTGCGATGATGATAGACTATTGTTTTTTGCACTAGCAAAATAAAAATACAGTTGACCGCTACCAATTCCAATTTGGTAATCAATAAAACTCAGAGTATCCTTATTCGTTGATCCAATGAGGGAATAGTCGTTAGGTGGTGTTGAGCCATCAAGCGAGATTCCCCTAAAAATATCATAACCTGTAACGAAGTTGTCAGGCGAGGCGTTCCAAGTAAGTTTAGGATTTCCATTATGATTTGTTAAAACCAAGTTAGTAGGTGGATTAGGAAGATAGCATGAATTCCCCCCTGAATTACATATTAATGATGAACCATTTAAGAATGTTATGTTAGTACCGGATTTAATTAAGACACTCCCTCCTTGCTCAATGACTATGTTTGTATTTACAGTTAAATTTCCTTCTATTACTAAATTACCGCTAACAAGAAATTGACAATTATTATCGAATAGTAATTGAGTATTTGGTCTTAGTGTTAAACTTACATTTTGTGTTACAGTAATTGTATAATGAGGTTTTAATGTTTTACTCCAAACGGTACTTTCTGTAATATATCCATTGAAAGTTAGTGCTTTGTATGCATTCAATAATCCATTACCTATCAGTCCATAAAAATCAAAATTACAACTGTTGCTACTTGCCCTGTTTTGATCATCTCTATTTGTAGAGGTCATTAAAATTTGATTTACAATTTTCTCGTTGTTCCAAGTAGGGTATTTTGCAGCTAGTAAAGCGGCAAGACCTGATGTCATAGCTGTTGTTCCAGAAGAGTGAACTGTCCATCCATAAGTATACTGTCCAGAATTATACCAGGGCCATCTAGCTAATTTTGAACCTAGAACATCTATCTTGTTATTGACATAAGAATTCAATCTCATATGAACACCGTCTCCGTCTAAGACGGATGCGGCAATAACATTGTAATATGAAGCGGGATAGGTATAAGTATTGCTCGGACAATTAGATCCTGTAAAACCACCACATGCAATCAACACACAGTTTTTGACATTATATGCATAATTAATTATATCTTGTTCGTATTGACTTGGTAGAGTATCGATGCTTGGATAGAAAAAACTCATATTGATTGCTTTAACACCCTTATTTGCTGCATAATATATAGCATCCAACCAATCTCCCCCTATACTTCCATTTTCACCAGCTTTGAGATGTAAAACTTTGCTATTAAAAGATACTCCAGCCGCGCCTTCATTATTGTTACCTTTTGCCGAAATTATACCGAAAATTGCCGTTCCGTGAGTAGAATTAGGATCAGGTGGAATGATGTTGTTATTTCCATCTAAAAAATTCCATCCAGCAAAATCATCTACTTTTCCGTTTCCATCATCATCAACGCCATTAATATCACCTGGGTCAAATACAATTTGGTTATTAATTATCTCAAGCGTATGACCATCTCTATCTGCATCTTCACCATAGTTTCCCGAACCACCAGTAATATTTTGATAAACATTATCTATACCTGTATCAGGATGTCTCCAATCTAAACCATTATCTATCACGGCAACAGTAATCCCACTGTTTCCTGTTTCTACATCCCATGCTTCGGGTAGATGCATATCCCAATATGCTTTACAATTTACGGAATCAAGCAAGGGATCATTCGGGATAGATGATGTTATTGGGATACTCATTTTTTCTACACATTCAAAATAATTTGTGAGTGATGCATATGAATTGAAGATATCTTCAAAATCTGTCGGATCTAAAAATTTAAACAAGTACCATCGATGAATGTTGTACTCAATTGTCTCAGGGAATTTTTGAATAATTTCAGTGCAAAGAAATGATTCGTTCAATCGGTCTATATCCTCAATTCTTGTAAGTGTAATTAATATTTCTTTTTCATTATATCTTTGTTCTAAATTTAGATTAACATCGTTTTTAACTTTAATAATCAATCTATCGTTGTGAAAATTTTGTTGAGCAATTACTATTGTATTGCAAAATGAAATGCAAACAAATAATATAAAAAGAATTTTCATTGTATTTTACCTCCATAAAATTAATAAATTATTTTTAGAATGGATCCAAAATAATTCATTTAAGTAAATCCTGTCGTGAACTCACCAATAGGCGAGCAACACGTACCTACCTCCGCTTTTAATTTGGTGACTATATGAATATTTTGAAAGAGTTGATCCACGTAAACGTTGCACGGTGTATATAATAGAAGTAAGAAGTAAGAAGTAAGAAGTAAGAAGTAAGAAGAACTCCATCCTAAGGAATTTTTTTAAACTGAAACAGAAAACCCAGGAGTATTTTCCTACACTTTTTGTTTTCATAATCTGCTCAAATCCTACGTGAATCTCAGTAAAAGAAAATTAAAAAGCAATAACGGAATAGTGATTTTTCCAGCTCAAAAGGAAAGTAAACGATTCCATCTTTCAACACGAAAATTCAGTTTAAAAAGATGGCATCTTTTAGTATTTACCGCATATAAATTTATCTACCGTAGGTAGACAAACTTCTTTGTTGAACTAAACGAACCTGCAGTTAGTCGATACAAATAGACTCCAGAACTTAATCCATACTTAACAGCATTGAACTCAACTTCATATTCACCAGCTTGTTTTGGCTCGTTCACAAGTGTAGTTACTTCACGACCGAGCAAATCAAAGACCGTTAAAGTGCAGAATGCGGAATTCGGAATGCTGAATTTAATTTTTGTTGTTGAGTTAAATGGATTAGGATTGTTTTGGAATAGATTAAATCCATTAACTATATTTTTTTCACCTTCTACACTTTTTGGTAAGCTATAATACAAAAATAATTCTTTCGCTATGAACCCGATTAAAATACCATCTGGATTTGTAACTTTTAGAGGTTCATCCTCTGGTACCCACTGGCCATTTTCCCATTCATCACCAAATAGATGAATTAAATTATTTTTATCATCATATTCATAAAATACTCTAAACCAATTTTCCCAATTATTATATACTATCTTTTGAAAGTTTTCAAGAACTAAATTGTTATTTTCATCATATTCAAATAGTCCCAAAGCAAAATCAATCCATTGTTGTTCTTGCCAGGTTTTTGAAAGAATAGCAATCGTATTATGATTTTCATCGTATTCAAAAATACCTATTCGAGAATTTATCCACTGGTTGTTTATCCATTCTTGGAATAGTGCAGAATCTTTTAAGTAATTCGAAGTGTATGTATTAATTATTCTTGAGTTATTTACCCATTCGTTATCAATCCATTTTTGACCCACAGACACTAATAAATTTCTTCCATAAAAATAGTTTTCATATTTAAAACTATTCACAAATTCCTCCTCATTGAAATACTGATGCAAATGAAAAATCCTATTCTCCAATGAATCATAATTATAAACATCCTTCGCATCTTTGAGCCATTCGCCTGATGATGTATTAAACCATTCCCAAAGAACCGATTCAAGATTTCCTTCAGAATTGTATGTGTTTGTATGTTTATCGAGATTAATCCATTCGCCATTAGACCAAACTGCATTTGTGAAATAATTTAATGATAAATCATTATTATAATAATATGCAATCCTATTTCTATCACCGTATGTACTTATATAAATAAGACTATCTAAAACTCCAGTAGAACTATTTCTTTTTAACGGAGTAAAAGTTGATATATTGTAAATATTTCTTATGGGGAATAAATTGTTAATATTTCCATTTGTTGAGATATAAGATTGTGTCTGTGGAAAAACTTCTGTCACTAATAGACAATAAAACAAAAGGCAAATAAGTTTATTTATAAAATGCATCTCTGACTCCTTTAAAAATAAATTCCTACAATGAAATGATGCGTATTGACAATCTTACTATCGTATTTAAACATGTATCTAAAATCAAGATTTAATTTTGAAGAAATATGATATGATGTACCGGCTCCTAATATTATTCCATATGAATTATCCGGAAGCTCTTCTTTTTTTTGGTCTCCCTTAAATTCGGCAGGTATCTCATCTATTGAATTATAAGACCAAACTTCAGATGGCGAAGTCTTTATGAACGTATTCATAAAGTTATAAACTACATCTATTGAAATATACGGCGAGAAAGTGCTTTGATTGAAATTATATTGAATGCCTAAGGTAAGCGGGAAAATATCATAATCTTTACTTATTAAATTATATTTACGTGCAAAAAATATGCGAATAGTATCAATACCAGGATATTCAGAGTAATTTCTTACAGTGTAATTGTAAGGATAAGGTTGAATTGTCCTAAAATAACCGGTAGAGGTTTTCAGATTAAGTGAAGATATGAGATTCGTTTTAAGTTCTACAAGAAAATCCCCTCTAATGTTGTCTGTATTATAAAAATTAATACCACCATAAAAACCAATATCAAAATTGGAAAAAGGTTTGACTTCTTGTGCTTCTAAAACGCCGACTGAAATAAATGATAGAATTAATAATATTTTTTTCATTATATAACCTTATAATTATTCTGACTCATTATGTTTCATAAAATATTTAAAAAGAGCAAGCTTTACCTTGCTCTTATGATTTTATTTGATTAATAACATTTTCTTTATTTCAGTAAACTCACCGGCACTTATTTTATAGATATAGATACCTGGCGGCAGATTATTAGCATCGAAATTCACAGAATGATTTTCTGCAGACATTTCTTCATTTACAAGGGTAGCAACTTTTTTTCCAAGTATGTCATAAACTTTTAAAGTGACGAATGCTGAATGTGGAATATTGAATTTAATTTTCGTAGTCGGATTGAACGGATTGGGATAATTTTGACTTAGAGAGAATGAATAATTTAAATTCTTTGTCCCAATTTTATTCATTGAATTTCCATAATTCAGCTCAACTGCGGATGTATAATTCGAATAATTATTATAAACATCTTTAGCTCTTAATTTATATTGCACTTTTGAAGGACCGGAACCGGCAGTGGTTATGGAATAATCAATATAATAATTACTATTTCCATTAACTGAATCAAGAGTTTGCCATGAAGTCCAATTTCCATTTCCTTCTGCATCAAGTCTTCTGTCAATATAATATCCAAAAGAATTTAGAGTAACATCGATTTCAGAGTTTAAAGTCCAGGTAAGTTTTGGCGAATAGTATCCTTGTGCTTCATATGCTTGAACACTTATATTTTGTGGTGCTGATGGAGCATAATTATCAACAACATAAAAATATAATGTAAAACTCGTATACATATAAAAATTTGTCTGATAAGTGTTATAATCAATATCCACCCACACACGTCCTTGAACATTCCAAGTTCCCACTTTCAGACATTCATGCAAACCCTGACCACTTGATAAAGCACTCCAACTTGACCAATTTCCATCAGGATCTTGAAATCTTGCACCCCATTCACTAACACTGTACCTAGTGGGCTCTGCCCAAACATGATAAGCTACTAAGGCATGACCATCTTGATTACTGTAAAAAGTTTGTCCATTAGTATAAATATACCCTGGACCATCATTCAAGAAATAAACATTAGCACCAAATGTTAAAATATTAGCGCCAAAAAATAAAATAAGAAAAGATAACTTTTTCATTTTTATTTCTCCTATAGTTTTTGATTTTCACTTACTAAAGAAAATTTTTCAAGACATTCTCATTCAGGTAAATCCTGTCATGAACTTATCTTGCTCTTTGGCCGATAATCGACAAGCACCCACCTCCGCTTTTAATTTGGTGACTATATGAATATTTTGAAAGAGTTGAATCCACGTAAACGTTGCACGGTGTATATAATAGAAGTAAGAAGTAAGAAGTAAGAAGTAAGAAGTAAGAAGAACTCCATCCTAAGGAATTTTTTTAAACTGAAACAGAAAACCCAGGAGTATTTTCCTACACTTTTTGTTTTCATAATCTGCTCAAATCCTACGTGAATCTCAGTAAAGGAAAATTAAAAAGCAATAGGGTGGCAAAGATTTTCCTATCTCCAATGAAATATTTCAACGATGTATAGGATTTACAGTTTTATCCTATTTATTATTCTTGGTTTGAGCTTAATCTGATAATCAAATACTTAGTGAGTTGAGTGAATAAAATTTTTATTATTCGTATCTCAAACTGAATTGACATTACAGCGCTTAATCAATATTTTTGAATAAAATATTTCTATGATTGAACAGTATATCCCGTTATTTCTTGCAATAGTTGTCGCCATTCTGTTTTCGTTATTCCTAATGAAAAGCTCTTCATGGTTCGGACCGCAAAGACCCGATCCATCAAAGCTATCAACTTACGAAAGCGGAATGGAGCCGGTCAAAACAGCACGTGAAAGATTCTCAGTAAAGTTTTATATGGTTGCGATGCTCTTTATTATTTTTGATATCGAAGTTGTTTTTCTTTATCCGTGGGCTGTAAATCTTAAATCGCTTATGAACTCTATGGGATTGTTCATAATCATAGAAATGATAGTATTCATTTTAATTCTTCTTGTCGGATATTTTTATATCCTAAAGAAAGGAGCCCTTAAATGGGACTAGAAACTGGATTCGGTGAAGGTTTTATCACCACGCAGATAAGCGCACTGATCGGTTGGGCAAGAAAAAATTCGCTCTGGCCTATGCCGCTTGGAATTTCCTGCTGTGCGATTGAAATGATGGCTGCTGCTGATCCGCGATTTGATATTTCACGCTTCGGTTCTGAGGTTATGAGATTTACTCCTCGTCAATGCGATTTGATGATTGTGGCAGGAACTGTTACGTATAAAATGGCAAAGGTAGTCAGAAAAATTTACGATCAAATGCCTGATCCGAAATGGGTGATCTCAATGGGTGCATGTGCATCGAGCGGCGGAATGTTCAGGTCATACTCGGTTGTGCAAGGCATCGATCAATTCATCCCGGTTGATGTTTACACTGCAGGCTGCCCGCCTCGCCCTGAAAACTTATTAGCCGCACTGATGGAGATCCAAAAGAAAGTCGGTAAATCGAGTGTACTCGAATATCAAAACAAACCAATGATTGAACTTCCCGTATTGAACAAATGACAGAATTAATTGAAAAGAAACTAAAAGAAAATTTTTCCGATTCCATTCTTGATGTGATTTACTTTAGAGGCGAGCAGACGTTCATCGTCGACAAAAGTAAGATAGTTGGCATTCTCACATTTTTAAGAGATGATTCGGAACTGTCTTTTAATTTTTTAATTGATCTTTGCGGAGCCGATCGTGCAAAACGAAAAGACCGGTTTGAAGTTGTCTATCAACTTTTCTCGCTAAAAAATAAAGTTCAATTAAGAATAAAATGCCGAGTAGATGAAAAATATTTGAATATTGATTCAGTAAGTGATGTATTTGGGACAGCAAATTGGCACGAACGCGAAACTTATGATATGTACGGCATTATATTCAACAATCATCCCGATCTTCGACGCATGTACATGCCCGAAGATTATGAATACTATCCCCTAAGAAAAGATTTTCCACTGCTTGGAATTCCAGGCTCAATTCCTCTCCCGAAAAATAAATGAATACTTCCAGCGAACAATTACCCAAAACTAAAATACTAGAATCACTCCTGGCAAAAGATACCGGAGTTTATTTCGAAGATGCACTTGAAAGCGGAATGGTGCTTAATATCGGTCCGCAGCATCCGGCAACTCATGGTGTATTACGCTTGCTTGTACAGCTTGATGGAGAGACAGTGATTGGCTGCGTACCTGAACTTGGCTACCTCCACCGTGGTTTTGAGAAAATTGCTGAGAACTCCACATATCATGAATTCATTCCGCATACCGATCGATTAGATTATCTCGCTCCATTGAGCAATAATACCGCATTCACTTTCGCTGTTGAAAAATTAGCTGGAATTGAGTGCACAAAACGTGCTCAATATATTCGCATGCTGATCTCAGAAATGGCTCGTATTGCTTCTCATCTCGTTGCGCTTGGTACAATGGCGATGGATGTTGGTGCGCTTACTGTTTTGCTCTGGGGCTTCCGAGAAAGAGAAAAACTTCAAGATATTATGGATGTTTTAACAGGCGCGAGATTTACAACAAGTTACACTCGGGTTGGAGGTGTTGCGAGCGATTGGACTTCCGTATGCACACAAATGCTGGAAAAATTTCTTGATGAATTTGATCACAATCTCGAAGAGATGGAAAAGCTTTTAAATACAAATAAAATTTTCCTGCAGAGAACAGAGAATCTTGGAGTAATATCTGCTGAGAAAGCTATCGACATGGGACTTACGGGTCCGAATCTCCGTGCTTCAGGCGTTGAGTACGATTTAAGACGAGCAGTTCCCTATTTGGATTACAACAGTATTGATTTCAACATCATTACATACAAAGAAGGGGATTCGCTGGCGCGGTATTTCGTAAGATGCGACGAAATGAGAGAGAGCGCAAAGATTTTGCGACAATGTCTCGATAAACTCCCTCAAGGATCAATTCATACGGACGATCCGAAAAAAGTTCTTCCTCAGAAAGTTGATGTTTATACTAAAATGGAAGAATTGATTCACGATTTTATGTTGATAAACTTCGGGATCAATCCGCCGGTTGGTGAAATTTATTCAAGCGTTGAAAATCCAAAGGGAGAATTAGGATTTTATCTTGTGAGCGATGGTTCAGGCCATCCATGGAGATGCAAGATTCGATCTCCGTCGATGGTGAATTTGCAGAGTCTTCCGCTCTTCATTCAAGGGCACATGATTTCTGATATTGTTGCAGTAATCGGAAGTATGGATCCGGTTATGGGAGAAGCGGATAAATAATCGGAGTGGCGAGTGAAAATAGAATTTAACGAAAACGAATTAAAGCAAGTTGAAGAAATAAAAAAGCGGTATCCAACTACTCAGGCTGCATTGATGCCTGTTTTATATATGATCCAAGAAAAGTACGGCTGGATTTCGAAAGAGACGATGCAGTTTGCCGCACAACTTTTGGACATAACCGAAGAGCATGTTTTGGGAGTTGTAACCTTTTATACCATGTACAACTCGAAACCTGTGGGTAAATATCACCTCCAGGTTTGTACAAATGTTTCGTGCATGATTCGCGGTGCTTACGATTTAATGAAATCGATTGAACAGGAATTGGGGATTAGAAAAGGTGAAACAACATCGGACCAGAAATTTACGATTACAGAAGTTGAATGTTTGGGTTCTTGCGGTACAGCTCCTATGATTCAAGTCAACGATGATTATTATGAAAACCTTACAATCGAATCTACGAGAACCTTACTTTCCAATTTGAAGAACAACTGAAAATGACTGAAAAGATTTTACTTAAAGATATTCCAAATTATCGCGACATCGAAGTTTACAAGCAGCATGGCGGCTATCAAATTTTTAAGAAAGCTCTTCAGCGAAAACCGGAAGAAATTATTGATGAAGTAAAGAAGTCCGGATTGCGCGGCAGAGGCGGAGCCTGTTTTCCAACCGGAATGAAATGGGGTTTCATGCCGAAAGGGGGCGAAAAACCTAATTATCTCTGTATCAATGGTGATGAAAGTGAACCGGGTTCATTCAAAGACAGACAGATTTTTGAATTCAATCCTCATCAATTGATCGAGGGAATTTTGATTTCGGCTTATGCGATCAATTCACCCACGTGCTACATCTACATTCGCGGCGAATACGGCAAGTGGATCAAGTTGATGCAAAAAGCTCTTGACGATGCTTACTCTCAAGGATTTGTTGGTGAAGAAATGAAAAAAACTTTTAAGTGTGATTTCTTCACGAATATTTATATTCACAAAGGAGCAGGTGCGTACATTTGCGGTGAAGAATCTGCATTGATGAATTCGATCGAAGGTAAACGCGGTTATCCAAGAGTTAAACCGCCGTTCCCTCCGCAGTATGGTTTGTGGGGATGCCCGACCACAGTCAATAATGTTGAAACCATTTCGAATATCCCGGCAATTGTCGATAAAGGCGGCGAGTGGTTTGCAAGCATCGGCGAACCGAAACATCCAGGAACACTCTTGTTTGGCATAAGCGGACATGTGAATAACCCCGGAGTTTACGAATTACCCACTGGTACATTGTTAAGCGATATTATTTATAAATATGCAGGGGGAGTTCCAGGCGATAAAAAAATTAAATCTGTTATTCCGGGAGGTTCTTCTGTGCCCCCGCTTCGAAGCGAGCAAATTGATGGGCTGAAAATGGATGCGGAATCTTTGAAAGCTGCTGGTTCTTCAATAGGCACAGGTGGTATCATCGTAATGGATGAGGACTCCGACATGGTAAGAGTATTAACGAGAATAACACATTTTTATCATCATGAATCTTGCGGACAGTGTACTCCCTGCCGCGAAGGCACCGGCTGGATGTTGAAAGTCCTTCATAGAATTGAAGAAGGGAACGGAACATCACACGATCTTGATTTACTGATAGATGTCGCGAACAACATCGAAGGACACACTATTTGCGCCCTCGGTGATGCTGCCGCTTGGCCCGTGAAGTACACCATTGAAAGATTCAGAGACGAGTTTGAATCGCGTGTCAGCAAATCGCTGCAATTGCCGGTAATAAACAAAGTCCACTCGATGCGCGAAACTTCAGCACCTCTTGCTGAAGTGAATGTTGGGTGAGGATTTGAAAATAAAAAAAGCCCAATCCTTTTACATTGGGCTTCTATTTCTAATTAAATTATTAATTCCGTCTACCTCAATCCAAGAGTAACTTTTAGTGTGATTTCTTCTTCACCGCGTTTGACTACGACGTCGACTTCTTCACCTGGTTTGTGATCTTGCATTGAGTACATGTAATCGTAAATGTTCTTTATGTCTTTCCCGGCGAATTTAATAATTATATCACCGGCTTTTAATCCGGCTTTTTCAGCTGGGCTCCCATCACTTACACCGCTTAGCTTAAATCCTTCAACTTGGGTTGTCATATCTGGAACTGTACCTACATAAACTCGAGTTGCGGCACCAGGGCGTCTTTCTCGTGGCTCGCTTTTAGTTTTTGTGAAAGCGATTGCGTCCTCTTTTTGATTGACAGCTTCAGCCATATCGTAAACGAATCGGCTAATTTTTTCCAATCCCGAATGATTAATTTTATCGAAATCATCACTTGGTTTATGGTAGTCGGAATGCGTTCCAGTGAAATAGAATAATACAGGAATATCTTTTGAATAGAATGATGAATGATCACTCGGTCCAAATCCGTCATCTATAAAATTCAGTTTAAAGTTGTAAAAAGAATTTTTTTCATTTAACAGGTCTTTCCAAGCTGGAGAAGTTCCTGTGCCATAAACAGTAAGACTGTTTTCTTGGTTCAATCTCCCAACCATATCTAAGTTATACATCGCAGTGATTTTATCGAGAGGGATAGTTGGAGTTTTAACAAAATGTGCTGAACCGAGAAGCCCCATCTCTTCACCGGAGAAAGTCATGAAAACCATACTTCTTTTTAACAACTTTCTTTTAGCAGAAAATTGTTGTGCTAGCTCCAACACAGCTGAAGTGCCGGATGCATTGTCATCAGCTCCATTATGAATTTCAGGTTCTTTTGAGGATGAGAGCGAGCCGCGTCCTCCCATTCCAAGATGGTCGTAGTGTGCGCCAATCACAATGTATTCATTTTTATAAACTGGATTTTCACTCTCGACAAGCCCGATAACATTTCTTGTCCATTTTTTAACCGGTTCCAATCCGACAGATATTGAAGCATTTGAATTCGCAAAGTAAAATGATTTAGCTGCTTTAAGAGAATCCATTTCCTTTTGCAGTGCGAGCAAATCTTTTCCGGCGACTTGGAATATTTCTTCCGCCACCTTGGTGGTTATTGAAACAATTGGCAGTCCAGCGTCACCGCCGAGCTGTTCAACATTAAGCTTTATGAATGAATCATCTTCATATGTATTCGGTCCAGTGAAGAATATTACTCCTTTCGCTCCTTTATTCCGTACTGAAGAAGCTTTATAACGAGTTGAACTGTAATCGGCAAAATCACCGCGTGGTTTGTCTCCTTCGGGAGAATAACGAAGGACAAGTGCAATCTTGTCTTTAACGTCGACATCTGCGAAATCGTTGTAACCAAGCTTTTCAGCTTCAATTCCGTAACCTGCAAAGACTATTTCTCCAGTGACTGAGGTGTTAGCAGAGAATCCAAGCGGCGAATATGTTTCGTTCAATACAAAAGCGAATTTTTTCTCCCCAATATCTAGCGATAATGAGTTGTTTTCAGTTAATTCAACCCCGGTAGTCACTTCGAAGTTTTGAAAATAACCTGAATCGCCTAGTGGTTTTAATCCGAAGCTTTTAAAATTGTCTGCAATATATTCGGCTGCAATGTTAATTTCATCCGTTCCAGTTCCTCTCCCTTTCAATTCATCTGATGCGAGATATGTCAGATGTTTCATTGCGTCTTGTGCAGTTATCTCACTCTCGGTTTCTGGGACTTTAGAGGTCGAACATGAAATGATCCCGAGTGCGATCGTAAAACTTAGAACTACTAGAAATATCTTTTTCATATTATCTCCTATTTTTTTTTTACGGTCGAAAGCTGTTAGGGAAGAACATCATATTATTAGATTAATCCACCCAATCTGCAATGAAAACGTTTGTATCGCCTTCTTTAGCATTGAATCTATTCGAACAAAATACAAGTTTCTTTCCATCTTTGGTAAACATTGGGAATCCGTCAAAGGTTTCGTTGAATGTAACTTGCTCCAGACCGGTTCCATCTAAGTTTATAACGTAAAGGTCAAAGTTCCTTCGGCTCTGGCTGTTCACATTAGAACAAAAAATAATTCTTTTACCATCTGGATGGAAGAAAGGAGCGAAGTTTGCCGAACCATTGTTTGTGATTTGTTTCATATTCTTTCCATCGGCATCTGCTACAAAAATTTCAAGAGCTGTTGGTCTGACGAGTCCTTCAGTAACTAGTTCGTTGTAATCTTCTAAATCTTTATCGGTTTTTGGACGGCTTGCTCTAAAGACAATCTTCTTTCCATCCTGTGAGAAAAATGCACCTCCATCATATCCTTTTTCGAAAGTAATTCTTGTTTGGTTGCTTCCGTCAAGATTCATGGTATACAATTCCGGATCGCCGTCACGCGTAGATGTGAACACAATTTTATCTCCTTTAGGAGAAACGGTCGCTTCCGCATCATAGGTTTTTGTATCTGTGAGTTGTTTTAAGTTTGTTCCGTCTGCATTTGCAACAAACAGATCAAATGTATTATAAAGTTTCCAAACATATCCTTTTGATCGATCAGGAATTTCCGGGCAGTTTTCGTCATAGTGGTGTGTAGAGGCATAGATAATTTTATCATCGCCAGGTAAAAAATATGCACAAGTTGTTCTACCTTTTCCCGTGGATACTAATTTTTTATTTGAGCCGTTAAGATCCATAGTAAAAATTTGATCACACTCAAGGTCGCCAAATGTTGCTTGAAAGATTATCTGATCTTCTGCAAAAGCCAAGTATGCTTCTGCATTTTCTCCGCCATTTGTAAGCATCTTAATATTGCGGAGATGACGCTCACCGCTGAATTTATAGTTATCTTTGCTTTCGTCATACTGCATTTCTGTTTTCATTGAACTGCATCCGAACATTAGTATGGGCAATAAGATGCTGACAAATTTGATTCCGTATTTCATTTTTGTTCCTATAATTTTAAAATTTCGAGTCCAATTTAAGAAAATTTGTTTAGAAATCTTAAACAGGTTAAAATTTTCATCCGATAATAATGGAGAAATAAGTTTTTAATAATATTTTTAGTGCGAATGAATTAACGATATTTTTTATTATTTTCATATCCAAAACATGACAATAAATGGTGAATTATGCCAAGATCAATAGCTACATTTCAAGTTACACCTTCTTTACCTGAAAAGATCGCTCAATTAAAGGAAATCGCTTACAATCTTTATTGGTCCTGGAATATGGATGTGTTCGAGCTTTTTATGAGATTAGATGAAGATCTTTGGGAATCCACTCAGCACAATCCTGTACAGATGCTCGGGTTAATCTCTCAACAAAGGCTTGAGGAAGTCGCAAATGATCCTGGTTTTATCTCTCACATGTATAGAGCTTTCAACCAATTGCAGGAATATTTGTTTGAACCAACCTGGTATCAGCAAAATTTTAATAAATCAAATAAGTCAGTCATAGCATATTTTTCCATGGAGTATGGATTGACTGATTGCATGAAATTGTATTCTGGTGGATTAGGGGTGCTATCTGGAGATCACTTAAAATCAGCAAGTGATCTGGGTTTACCGCTTGTTGGTATCGGACTCGCGTATAAGGAGGGTTACTTTCAGCAATATTTGAATTCTGAAGGATGGCAGCTCGAGACATATCCAATAAACGATTTTCATAATCTGCCAATGACTCTCGCACTTGATTCGAAAAATCAACCTGCGAAAATTTCCGTTGACTTTCCTAACGGAAAAGTGTTCTGTCAAATTTGGAAAGTGAATGTTGGGAGAATCCCTCTATACCTTTTGGATTCAAACATAGTTGATAATAATCCTGAATATAGAGAGATAACCAGTGGGTTATATCGCGGAACAAAAGAAACACGGATTCAGCAAGAGGTCTTGCTGGGAGTAGGTGGGATAAGAGCACTTACTGCGTTTGGCTATCACCCCGAAGTCTGCCACATGAACGAAGGGCATAGTGCATTTTTAGCACTTGAGAGAATTCGAGTCACGATGAAAGAAATGAATATGAATTTCAAAGAAGCAATGCAGGTTGGATATCTCAGTAATGTTTTTACTACTCACACGCCTGTTCCAGCGGGGATAGATATTTTTTCATCTGATTTGATTGAAAAATATTTCAAACATTTCCGCGAAGAACTGAATCTATCTTACGAAGATTTTATGCGTCTTGGACATTTAGATTCACTTCCGACAAATTCTTTCAATATGGCTCACCTTGCTATGAAGATGTCCGGCAACATTAATGGTGTGAGTGAACTTCATTCTCATGTATCAAGGAAAATGTGGTCGTTTGGATGGAAGAGCGTTCCAATAGAAGAAATCCCGATCAAATACATTACGAATGGAGTTCATATTCGTTCTCATATTTCACACGATATAGATGATCTCTATATAAGATATCTTGGAGATGGCTGGATAAATAATCCAGTAGATTTTTCGGTTTGGAATAAGATCAATAAAATACCAGACATCGAGTTGTGGCGTACACATGAAAGGAGAAGAGAGAGACTAGTAGCTTTTGCAAGAGAAAATCTTCAAAAGCAGCTTACTCGACAGGGTGCTCCTAATTCTGAGATCATAAAAGCTTCCGAAGTTTTAGATCCTAATGCACTCACAATTGGATTTGCGAGAAGATTTGCAACATATAAACGAGCAACATTAATCTTTAAAGATTTAACACGCTTGAAAAAAATATTGCTTAATGAGGAATATCCAGTCCAATTAATTTTTGCCGGTAAAGCTCATCCACAGGATGATGAAGGGAAAAAATTGATTAAAGATATTTATATACTCAGTAAAGATTCACAATTAAGAAGAAAAATAGTATTTCTTGAGAATTATGACTTGAACATCGCCAGATATTTAGTCCAAGGCTGTGATATCTGGTTGAATACCCCAAGGCGTCCATTAGAAGCTAGTGGTACAAGTGGTATGAAGTCTGTAGCGAATGGAGGTTTGCAGTTGAGTATATTGGATGGCTGGTGGTGCGAAGGTTATAAATCTGAGCTCGGCTGGTCGATTGGACTCGGAGAAGAGTACACCGATACAAAATATCAAGATGACGTTGAAGCAAATTTGCTCTATCAACTTCTTGAGGAAGAAATTGCGCCTTTGTTTTATAAACGAAGCTCCGATAATTTGCCAAGAGAGTGGATAGGGAAAATGAAAAGTTCACTGAAATACTTAACAGCATTCTTTAATAGCAACCGAATGGTTCACCAATATTTAATCGAATTCTACGACCCAATAATGGAAAAACGGTCGAAGTACAGTAAGGATACGTGGATAAAAATTAAAGAATTTGTTCAATGGAAGAGTAGGGTTGAATCACATTGGACGGGTATTAAGGTTCGGAACATTGAATCTAAATCGGCAATAGAAATCACTGTTGGAGAGAATGTACCTCTTCGAGCTGAAGTATTTTTGGGTGAACTTACTTCTCCTGAAGTATCAGTTGAAATTTTTTATGGTAAATTAAACGGTACAGAGGAAATTCATGATGGTAAGGTTTCAATTATGAAACACTCACGGAAACTTGATGACGGCTGGCATTTATTTAATGGGGAAATTCCTAACAGTAAAAGCGGATTAATGGGATACACGCTAAGAGTTCTTCCGAACCATGAAATGATGGCTCATAAATTTGAAACAGGTTTAATTTATTGGGCTCAGTAAAAGTTCACTGAGTGAGATTTGTATTCAGAATTCTTATAGATGAATTTTGCCGAAAAAAACTTATTCTGGTGCAGCCATTCTAAAAAATATTTATCACCTTCCCACAATGGGAGATAAGGAACCTTATCCCAATCGATCCAATCAAGTTCACCTTCGTTAGAATCAATTAGCTCACCACTAAATTGGTTTGCTATAAAAACAAAAACATACCAATCATCCCATTCATCGAAAGATGGAAACGTGATGAATCCTTTCAGTAATGGATTGGAAATTTTTAATCCGCTTTCTTCCTCTACTTCTCTTATAACACATTCTTCTGGCGTTTCACCAATGTTAAACTTACCGCCAAGTCCATTCCACTTCCCTTTATGCATATCATCCAACCTTTTATTTCTATTGAGCATTAAGACTTTGTTTCCATCAAAAACGTAACAGAGCGTAGCCAATTTCATTTCATTGTACCTTTTATTTTGAGCCAAATATAATAACTCAAAATTGGAATTGTGAAATAATTATTTACAGTAGGTAAGAATTACAAGCAGATGTAAATACTTCCGATTAAGCGATTAATCTGTTGCAAAAAATGACATAATTCGAAAGAAATTTTGGCATGATTAATGCCGTTATTGAAGCGGATGAAATACCTCCATCAATAATGGATGAAAATAATAAATGAACGCTTGTAGCAATAAAAAATCGCAATTGTCTGAGAACCTAAGATTCATATTGAATTTTCATAGAATTATTCCGATTATATTACAAGAGAATTCGGGAGTTATTGAATAAATTTAAAACTTATGACGAGACAATAATATGAATACCGGTCAAACTCTAATGGTAATAGTTGGTATTTTACTGCTGACTGTATTTATCCTAACAGTTTACAGGGCAAGCACAGCCAGAATAACAATTTCATTAGTGAATGAAGCAACAATTTCGGCCACTGGAATAGCACAATCGATTATTGATGAAATACAGATGAAAGCATTTGATGAAAACACGACTACAAGCGGAGTCTCGAGCACAAATTCTTTAACTGCTGTTGGATCACTTGGCCCAGAAACTGGTGAAACTCAAAGTACTCTATTCGATGATATAGATGACTACAATAATTTCACAAGAAGTGATTCACTTTCAAGGATGGGAACGTTTAATACAAAGGTTCAAGTTTATTATGTTCAAAAAATGACTCCCGAGACAAAAAGTTTATCGAAAACTTTTACTAAAAGGATTGATGTATTTGTCACTAACTTCAGTTTAACGGACACATTGAAATTATATCATATTGTTTCATATTAATAGATGGGAAATCTCATTGACATATTGACTGCTACAGTAATTGGAGCTGTTGTAATTTTGATGATAATAGGAATAAATTTTTATATAGAAAATTCTTCGAGGGATATAATCAACTCAAATATGGCTCAAACAAATATTACCGAACTTGGTGCTGTAATTGAGTACGATTTTTATAAGATCGGGTACAGAATTACCGGCAATAAAATAGTTACAGCAGATTCTACTGAAATTAAATTTTATACTGATATGGATAATAACGGCAATGCAGATACTTTGAGATATTACATTGGTTCGACTTCTGAATTGACAGCTACACCCAACCCTAATGATAGACTGCTGTATCGGGTTTATAATAACGAAACGCCAAAATCTTCAAACTTAGGGGTTGTTAATTTCAAGTTAACATACTATGATTCAGCCGGTAGTCAGATAAATTATGGATCGTTAAATAGTCAAACGCATAGAAATCGAATACGAAGTATCGGCGTTTATTTGAAAGTTGAATCACCATATCCAATAGAGGGTGTTTATACTGGAGCCGAATGGAAAAAAATTATCAGGCCAAAAAATTTTAATTAACGAAGGAGATTTTTCATGGGACGATTAGTTTTAATATTACTTTTGGGCAGTATTTTAATTTTTGGAGTAATTAGTATAACTGTAAATAGATCTACAAACGATTCAACACAAGATACTGTTGAATATTTTAGTGATGTAAATGCCCGAAATATTAGCAATAGCATGGTCGAAATGATACTATCACAGTTATCCGATAGTTCTTCGTGGAGAGTGCCAACGCAATTATCCAAAGCCTTTTTTGGAGGGGTTGCATACTACTCTGTTATAGATACTTTTTTTGCGGGAGATAGTCTAATTAAAATATCTGTTACCGCAAATTATATGAATGTGAATAAAAATATTGCCACTTATGTTAAGTTTAATAAGGGATTTGTTCCCCCAGTCGTAAGAGGAGCTTGGACTGCAAATAGTACATTAAATAAAACAATCAGTGATATGTATATCGATGGTAGAGATCATGACCTGAAAAATAATGTTATTCCTAATTCCGGAGTTTATGGAGTTTCTACTAGCGTTGATTTTGTTAATACTGAGAAAGGCTACATCGGAGGGACAAAGAATGGTATCGATTATCCACCCTCCTTTCCTGAAAATCCTAATTCAATAGAGGAGTATTATGATTGGGGCGGTACATTCCCAACATCTCCTGATCAAATTTTGGGTTATCCAGAAGGAACATTAAAAAGTATTGCTGTGAGTGGTGCAGAAGGTAGCCAGTATGTAACAGATCCTAATGTTCTCTCATTACCTTTAAGTGGAGTAACTTATATCGAAATTCCAAATAATCAGGAAAAGAAAATCGAATTAGGGAATTATTCAAATAATAAAGGAATTCTTGTAATACATAATCCGAGTGGCACCACAAGGATTAAAGAAACACATGCAAAATATGCATTTCAGGGTTTGGTAATTGGTGATTATATGTTTCATTTCCATTTAGATATTCTGGGTGCGGTTTTGCTTTTATCGCCCAACTTAGAAACCAGTAAGAATTGCTCAGGTAATCGGGATCACTGGATTAAATTTTCTTCTGCTTCGATTAAAAATGCCACTTCGATTGTTGCAAAAAGTGGTGGTGGTGGCGGCGGTTATGCTTCTGGCTATGGATTTGCCCAGAAAAGAGTTCAAATACAATATTGGTTTGAGTAGATATACTTAATGTGACTCTTAAGGATCCTATTTGTTAAATATTTTTTGGGACTTAGAAGAATTAATAGAATTATTTTTTATTTAATGTCCAATCAAAAGGAGTAAATTTCATTTCAACTTTGTTTAATTTAAGGAAGCTTCTATCATTGATAGGAAGATAAGGTAAAATAAAATTGATAATTGATCCCGCTTCACTTTCAAAATCATCTTTGTACCATTTAAATAATTCAGATAAAAAATAAGTTTTAGTTTTTCTATCTAATCTGTTTTTTAGTGTATCTTGTATAAAATTTTTAAAATTTAGCTCAAGAAATTTATTCAAAGAATTCGATTCATAGGCGCGGTCATTGATATATGGAAATCCATTTGCCGCTCCAATCAAGGCAAAATGTACTAACGGATTTTGAAATTCTGATGAAATAAAATCATTAAGACTCTCTAAATTGAATTCCATCCCGGCTACTACAAATCTATGGACAGTAAAAAAGTTCTTATTAACGTTTTTAATCCCAATGTCCGACACGACATTTTTTATTACATGTGCATTATAAGCATTAATAAAGAAGGCTAACTTTTCATCCTCACTTTCCAATTTGCTTAAATTGAAATTAGACAAAGATTTAAGATATTGATCAAATTTAGTATTATTTAAGAAACGATTGTAATCGATTTTTCCCTTGTATGTACTAATACGTAGCATCTCACTAAAAACAAAATGACTAAAATTTTGTGCCAGTAGACTGTTCAATAGAATTATACAAAAAAAAGTAACTTTTGGAATAAACGCTCTGATTTGTCTCATATCATTTTAACCTCGTTTTAATTTAAAATAATATTTTTTTGTTGATTTTGAATATTATTTTTATAACATTAGTGAAGAGAAACGATTATGACTAATAACTATTTAATAAAACTTTTTATAATAATTAACAAAAAGCATTAGAAGGAGAAAATAAATGGGACAACAACAACTTTTATTAATCGTGCTCGGTGTTATTATAGTTGGAATTGCAATTGTTGTTGGGATTAACATTGCAACAACGAGTGCACAGAGTTCGAACCGTGACGCAGTGATTGCCGATTTAAATACTATCGGAAATTACGCACAGCAATATTACCGTAAACCGACTGGAATGGGTGGAGGTAATAATACATTTACAGGATGGACAATACCTCCGGCAATTGACACAACAGGAAATGGAACATTCGCAGCAACAGTTGCAGCACAAACAGTTACAATAGTTGGAACTGGAACTGAAACCGGTAATGATGGTTCGGCTAAAGTTAAAGCTACTGCAATAGTCACTCCTACAGGAATTACAGTAACGATTAATAATTAGCTTTTATAGATTTACAAAGAAGCGAAGCCTCTGTTATTGTTATCAGGGGCTTTTTCATTTTTAGGGCTTTATTTATTTCATGCTTAAAATGGGAAGGAAGCTTTCACTGTGGTGGGGTAGTTTAATAAGAAAAATTTCTAAATTTTTTACTGGACAATGATATAAATTTTTATATAATTGCATTTAGGAAATGTCTTTAATTAATTGTTATAACTGATTATATTATAACAGTTTCTTTTATGAAAAGACTGAGTGTTGGTGATAATTTATTATTACTGAAAAGTAAAAAGGAGTTCCGAAAATGGGTCAACAGCAACTGTTATTAATTGTGCTCGGAGTGATAATAGTTGGAATCGCAATCGTTGTAGGAATTAACATTGCAACTACAAGCGCTCAGAGTGCGAATCGAGATGGATTAATTTCAGATCTTAATACATTGGCTAATTTTGCACACCAATATTATCGCACTCCAACCGGAATGGGAGGAGGTGGGAATACTTTCACTGGATGGACAATCCCAGTTAATATCGATACAACCGGTAATGGAACGTTTACTGCGACTGTAGCCGCGCAAACCGTAACGATAATCGGAACTGGGAATGAAACTGGGAATGATGGTTCGGCTAAAGTAAAAGCTACTGCAGTAGTTACAACTGCGGGAATTATTGTTACAATTAACAACTGATGAATTTGTGTGAATAATGGCTGAATATAGATTTAATGCTATTACAACTTCTGGTAAAAACGTAGCTGGAATAATTTACAGTAACAACATATTTACAGCTAAGAAAAAAGTCAAGGAAGTAGCTACACGGAATAAGCTTGTAATCAAGGGTATTAAGAAAAAATCTGGTTTTTTCTACAAGGTTAAAAAATCCGGCACTCCAAAACCTATCTACGGTGAACAGAAAGCATATACACGGAAGGAAGTTGAAGAGGCATTATTAAAACTTGGGTATCAGGTAATATACGTTAGAAAGAAACTTTTCGATTTCCAAATGAAACCGCCTACTTCGGATATAGTTTCGTTTGTAAGAATCAGCGCAGACCTATTAAACGGAAAGCTTTCTTATGGTGAAATTCTTCAATTAATGATCAATGACGTGACAAATAAAAGTTTACGTGAATCATTGAGGGAAATCAACAATGATTTGAAAAAAGGTGAAGACAGTGAAAAAGTTTTTAGGCGGTACGAAAATGTATTTGGCAATTTTACCTGCTACATGCTGGGTCTGGCTTCGAAGAGCGGTAATATGGCTGAAGTTTATACAGCCACAGCAAAATTTCTTGAGAGGCAGCAGGAATTTAGAAAGAATTTAAAAAGTGCTATGTTGACACCAACCATCACAATAGTAGTTTTGATCTTGACCTGCCTCTATTATATTGCCGAAGTTTTTCCAGCTACTGCCGAATTATTTCTGAATTTTGGCATCGAATTACCTCCAATGACCGCTGCAACACTGGATCTTAGCTACTTTATTCAAGATAATTATCTCTATCTATTTTTAGCATTCCTCCTTCCTGCAATTGGATTGTTCTATTATAGTTCGACTCATCAGGGGAAAATAGTTCTTCATCGTTACATGATTAAAATGCCGATCATTGGAAATTTGGTTCACAAAACAGTAATTGAAATTTTTTGCCGTGTGTTTTATTCTTTATATACGGGATCAGCAGAAAATATCGAACCAATAAAAATTGCAGCCGAGGCATCAGGGAATAAATATTTCGAAGATCGAATAAAAAATGTTGCGATCCCTTTGATGATCAAAGAAGGGAAGGGCCTGACTGATGCTTTTGAAGCATCTGGAGTTTTTTCAAAAACTGCTTTGTCAAGATTTCACTCGGGTGAAGAAACGGGCACCGTAAAAAATTCGGCACTTCAGATTGCGAATTATTATGAAAGCGAAACAACTCATAAACTGAAATATTTAATTGAGGGAATTCAATTGGTAATTGCCATGATAATTATGGTAGTAATTACAGCGTTGACAGTTGTTTCCGCTGAAACAGCAACAATTCGCCCGAAGACCCCAGGAGTTCAATTTATCAACTTTATAACGGGACTATTCTAACGATGAGCATCGAGACTTTAGAGCAAACTGATAAAATTGGTTTTTGGCTGCTGCGGAAAGGATTGATTGATCTTCCGACATTAGAAAAAGCGCTCCAAACAAAACGCAATGACAAATCTGTCCCTCGGCGAAATCTTGCTCAAATTCTTGTTCAAGATTTTCAGTTCGATCACGATCAGATTTTTCATGAAGTTGCAAATATTTATGCTTTCAAAATATTCAGTACACATTCCTATCCGTTAGCTGATAAGGAACTTGAATTTATCAAAAAGCTAATGGATAAATTACCGGATTCCTCGAAAGCATATTGTCTTGAAAATAGAATTATTCCGATATCCTTTGATCCAAAAATGAAGGATAAGCTGATCATTGCATCGACTGATCCAACGAACAGGTACATTTCGCAAATCGCTGCTGGTTTTGGAGCACGCAAGTACGAAATTATTTTCATCACAAAAAAAGATTATGACGACGTAATAAATAAAGTTATTCCTCCCGATAATCCATTCTTGAGAATGTTTGAAGAAGTTTCTGAAGAAATTGCGGTTGAACAGGCTCAAGAAGAAGGAATCGATGAAGCCGCACTTGAAGCAGAGATATCCAAAAGTGCATTGATCAATCTGATAGAAGCCTCTTTAGTTGAAGGTGTCAGAAAAGGTGTAAGTGATATTCATTTTGTCCCAAAATCAGGGATGAAGACGGAAATTCACTTCCGTGTTGATGGCAATCTTTCACTTTGGCATGTGCAAGAAAACACATATCCTGAAGCGGTATTATCAGTAGTCAAAGATAGGTCGAGAGGTTTAGATCGTTTCGAGAGAGAATCTGCCCAAGATGGATTCATCCAGAGAAATATTGATGGTACAATCATTCGGTTTAGAGTTTCAATTCTTCCGATGGTTGGAACCGAGTTGAGCACGAAGTTTGAATCCTGCGTAATTAGAATTCTTGACGATAGAAAAGTTATAACTGATATTAAAAAGCTTGGTTTCGATGGAGTTGCGAATGACTTCTTCATGAGGTCAATAAGTAAACCACAAGGGATGGTTATTATGACCGGACCGACTGGTTCTGGAAAAAGCACAACACTTATTGCCGCGCTTTATCAAGTAATAGATCCAACAGTAAACGTTTTAACTGTTGAAGATCCTGTTGAGTATGTAATTCGTGGTGCGAGGCAATTAAAAATCGGACCAAAAATGAATTTTGAACAGGCGATCAGATCAATTCTACGGCATGATCCTGATATCGTCCTGGTAGGAGAAATGAGAGATAAAGAGACGGCGGAGATCGCAATCAAATTAGCCAATACCGGTCACCTCACCTTTTCAACTCTTCACACAAATGATGCCCCAAGCGCGGTCTCCCGTCTTTTTAAAATGGGAATTGAACCATTCCTCTTGGCCTATGCAATAAATATTATAGTAGCACAAAGATTGATCAGGAAGCTCTGTGAAAACTGCAAAAAACCAGCAAAGAGTTTTGATAAGGAACTTGCGAAAGCCGCTGGTATGACAAAACAACAAGTTGAAGAAACAAACTTCTATGAAGCAGTCGGTTGTCCTATTTGTTCAAATACCGGTTACAAGGGAAGAATGGCAATTCACGAGGCTCTCTATTTTTCGAAAGATATACGCAAATTGATTGTTAATGCAGGTTCCGATATTGATGAAGAAGCATTGCGTATTCAGGCGAAGAAAGACAATATGTTAACGCTCCGTGAATCAGGATTTATTCGTGTACAGAATGGTTTAACTACTTTAGAAGAGGTGGTATCTTCAACAACGGAAGAATAGTATGTTCATAGAAACGAATACAAAAGAATTTGAAATATTAGTAAAGGACGTTCGAGAGATTATCTCCAATTTGAATGAAAACGTGCCGAAAGAGGTCCGTGGTGTGGAAAAAATCTTATTTTGTAGAAATTTCCTTGAGGAGATGAACCTAGTAAAGAGGGCTGCGCTTAGGAAATTTGTCGAGTCGATTCTTTTTGATATGCATAGAGTTGAAGCATCCGATTTGGATTTTGGAGGAGCTGGAGGATTAAACAAGTTTTGGATGAGAATACACGGGAATAAAAAGCCCATGGGTCATCTGCCAGAATTCACAAACACAGAAATGAATGTTTTTATTCTCAACGTACTTACTGAAAAGCAGACCGAACTTCTGCTGCAATACAGAAATCTAGATTTTTCAATTGATATACGGGAAGAGAAACCATTTTTAAGAGAATATCGATATCGAGCAGATTCATACTTTGAAATTGATGAATTGTCATTAAATGTTCGTGCAATTCTTGCAACGATTAGACCTTTCAGTGCCTTGGAGTTACATCCGAGTGTAGCAAAACTCATGAACATCAATTTTTTGAAAGAGGGAATGATTTTAGTCACTGGAATCACCGGCTCGGGAAAATCTTCTACGCTGGATTCAATAATTGATGAGAATAACCATGCATCCAACGGACATATAATAATAATCAGTTCACCTATCGAATATATTCACAAATCAGACAAATGTATAGTAAGGCATCGAGAAGTTGGACGTGATGTACTTTCATTTAAAGAAGGCACCATTCAAGCATTAAGGCAGGATCCAGACATTATTGTTATCGGCGAGCTTCGCGATAACGACACAATAGTAGCTGCCCTTGATGTTACCGATAGCGGTCACAAAGTTTTTTCAACATTGCATACTTCTTCTGCCGTTGAAACACTTGATAGAATAATTGGAGAGATAGAAGTAAATGAGCAAGAGAGAGTGCGTGTCCGATTGGCAGACGTACTTCGCTGCATAGTATCCCAAAAACTGGTTCCTACTGTTGATGGGAAACGTGCACTGGCTAAAGAGGTTTTAGTTGTAACGTCATCTGTTAAATCAGCAATTAGAAATAATAATACAACTGAGATCTATCAGATGATTCACCAGGGGAATGAGCATGGAATGATCACGATGGAGCAGGATTTAACTCGGTTATACCGCCAGAGACGAATTACTTATGAAACCGCAATATCTTATGCAAATCAAAAAACGAGAATTCAACAATTATTAGCGAGTAAAATGTAATGAAAAAAATCGTTGGAATTTTTGTTGATGGACCCGAGACAAAAGTCGCCATTCTTGAGAAATCGGGGGCTAAGCTATCGATTTTAGAACTGTTTTCTTTTGGCGGTGCGGGGCTTAGAGATTTTGAATTTAAGGCAGAAACAAATGAAGAAGGATTCGTTGTTGATGACTCTGCAATTCTTCTCACTGAGGACGAAAGCAAGCTTGAAGATAAATCAGAGAATCCTTTAGTTGGTTCTTTATCTAGGTATCGAATTAAAGATTTGGTATTCATCCCGAGTGTTAGCGAACCGCATGTTTCGTACCATCTACTATCCAATGTAGAAAAGCTAAATGCTAAAAATCTAAAAAAATTGATGCTCGAGAAATGGCTTGAGTCACAGAAATCTTCTGCATCTGTTGAAAATATCAATTCTGTTGATTTTGGAGATGGGAACATACTTTCCATTTATACGAATGAATATTTCCCTGTTCTTAAGCATCTTGATGATATTGCTGCAAGTTTTAACGTAAAGAACTTAAAAATTCCGTACATCACAAGTGCCGATGCATTACTCGCCGATCATGTATTGAAAAAATATCATCTTGAAAAAGGGAAAACTTATCTCATTGCCTATGTCGGTGTTGAATCTTCGCGATTAATTTTCATTCAGGATAACAAGATTAAGCACATGTCTGATTACCTCAGCGTGGGAATTCAGACCCATGGATTTCACGACACAATTATAAGTAAAATATCCTTAGAGATGGATATGGCTCAAATTGCTGAATTGCATAAAATCTTTTTATGTGGTGAAGTAATTGAGTCGACTATACAATTGACTTTTTATGGCAGCTTTCCACTATCTGATATTGAGATACTTCAATTTAACGGATGGGATCTGACGAGACTCAGTGAGGAAAAAAGAACTCAGATTCCTGTCTATACATTAGCTATTCTGCCTGTTCTGAATTATCTCAAGCCTGACACAAAGGCTCTGCCAAAAATTAATTTACTTCCTGAATCTGTTAGAGAATCACAGCGAGTATTTAAACTTGGTACACTTGGATATGCACTTCTTGCTCTAATATTTTTGATGGTGGTTTTCTTCACTCAAAGGTTTGTTGGAAATAATAAAGAGATTGCAAATGTTCAATCGCAAATTGATAACAAGCAATTAGTGATTACAGAGAACGCTGAGATGGTCAGCCGTGTGGAACAGCTTCAATGGAGAATAGAATCTGGACTTCAAATTCAGCAAACGCTTGATACACTTGTTCAAGGGGCAGAGATGTGGACCAACATTTTGAAAAAGATTCAGGAATTTCATCCTGAAAGTAAGAAGATCTGGATTACAAATATCGCTGCAACCGATGGAAGCGTAAATATACAAGGTGTTGGTATTAATCGGCATATCATTCCAGATTTTTCAGATTATTTAGAGAACTCCATTTTGAAAAATATAATCAGTCAAGAAATTAGAGAACGTGGTGTAAACAAATTCGAAATTAATATGAATCCAGATAAATATGGATACAGGGGATTAGCGCCATGAGTCATGAAACTAGAAACACAATAATTTTGATAATATTATTTCTTGTAATCGGTCTTGGTGCGGGTTATTACATATTTATTTCTCAGCCAAAAACACTTAAAGCAAAGAATGTACAGTTGAATGAGTTGAATCAAAAATTCACTGATACAAAAGCTCTGGCGATTACATACGATTCATTAACCCGTGAATCGGAAAGGATTGATTCAATTTTGTTCAATAGGACGAAAGCAATCCCATTTCGCGAATCAATGACTGATACGTATAATGATGTGATCAGAATTTCTAAATATTTTACTCCATATACACGGATGGACATAGAATATGAAAACACAGAGCCGGTTGGTGCTGCTTCAATTGATCATTTCATTTTACACGGACAGGGAGATTTTAATGACGTTTTTAGGCTATTATATGAATTGGAGAAGTCGAAAAAACTTTATAAAATCAAAAGTGTGAATCTGAAAAATTCAACGTTAACGAAAGGTTCTGGTGAGATTCTATACCAAGTATTGTTTAATATTAATTTAGATTCCTACTTTACTTCCGATAAAAATCTTGCACTAAATTATGAAGAGGCATCGGATAAAAAATATTTTAAAATTTCTGACTACTTTTATCCTCTCATTACGCCCGATATTCCCCCTAATTATGAAGAACTGCTGGAAGTTGAAGGTGCATCTTTACTTGCAATCATTCCTGATGGAGTATTCATTATGGATAAAAATGGAAATTCTTACACTCTTATGGAAGGCGATCCCGTTTATCTGGGATACTTAACTAAAATTGATTACGACCGTCAAAAATGCGAATTCATGCTTAATCGCGGCGGTATAGTTGAAAAAATTGTTTTAGACTTAAAAAGTTTCAATGTAAAGGAGACTAAACAATGAGAACATTTATTTACTTTTTTGCCGTTCTCTTTTTAACTACTTCGATGGCTCCTGCTCAAAGTCAAAGAGAAATTCGAACTATTGTGTCAAATGCTCCTGAAGAGATAGTGTCGTTATCCGGATCTCTTCCGTTTAATCAGGCAATGCAAATGCTCAGCAAATTAAGTAAGCAGTACATGAGTAAGATTATTGTTCTTAGTGAAGAAATTATTGAGCCAATCGGAATTGACATAGTCTCAATGAATTGGTACAGAGCCTTGCTGCTGATTCTTAAATATAAGGGATTGGAATTTGCCGAGACGCCGGAATATTTTAAAATTCTTCCAAAAAAAGCTGGATTGCTCACTATGCCTGAGGAGATGAAAGGTGTAGATATGTCCACTAGGGAAGTGAGTATCTCAGCAGTATTTTTTGAGCTTGATGTGCAGAAGTCAAAAGATGTGGGAATGAATTGGAAGTGGCTGCTCTCCAGTAAAAATAATAAGTTTCATTTCGGAGGAGAGTTAGGTAAAGTTGATCCAACTTTATTGGATCCTACCGGAGGTACATCAACAACTACTGGTACAGCTCAACAGGAGAAAACTTTTAACTTGGGTGTAAGTACTGAGTCAAATGACGTATTAGGAATGTTTGGTAAGGCAACTGCGATGTTTAACTTCTTCGAGCAGAATCAGATGGGTGAAATTATCGCATCGCCGCAAATCTCTGTGAGAGATCGGATGAAGGGAGAGATTCAAGTAGGTGCAGATTTCTCAACCCGTGAAAAAGACTTTGCAGGTAATACTGTTGAAAGATTTTATAATACTGGTACGATTATTAGGGTCACTCCATACGTATTTGAGGAAGATGGGAAGAATTACATTTTAATCGATCTTGATGCTGAGAGAAGCTCTGCAATACCAGGCCAGATCACTACTGAGATCAAAAAAACGAAAGCTTCTACCAATGTAATTTTAATTGATGGAGAAGAGACTATTATTGGCGGTTTGTATATAACAGAAGATAAGGTTGAAAGGAATGGTATTCCAATACTGAAAGATTTACCATGGTGGGTGTTTGGTATAAGATATTTAGCTGGATTCGATTCAAAAGTGTCAGCCAAAAAGGAATTGATAATCTTACTTAAAGCGAAATTAAACCCAACTCTCGAAGAACGGTTTGCAGAAAAAAAACAGGACAAAAATCTGATCCAAGAAAGACGTGATCAGTATAATAAAGACTTTAAGATTCATCAAATGACGCCAATTGACGAAAAATAAAAGGTAAGTTATAGTGAATGCTTTAGAAACAATCCTAGTAGTCGATGACGATATAAAAATGACAACTATCCTCAAAGAAGAATTAACTTCTGTAGGATATGATACCCAAGTAGCAAACGATGGAGCAGAGGCGCTTGAACGGCTCCAAAATGAATTTTTTGAATTAATACTTTTAGACCTCCGAATGCCGAATGTAAACGGTATCGATGTTCTTAAGGAATTAAACAAGCGTGGGTATCCTGGTAAAGTAATTGTCCTGACTGGTTACGCAGATGTTGAAGATGCAATGGAATCTCGTCGGTTGGGGGCAACGGATTTCTTAAGCAAACCTTATGATCTTGATGAACTGCTAATCACTATAAGGAAAGTTTTACATTCACAATAATGATAACTCAATCCGAACAATATAAAATTCTCGTAATCGATGATCGTCCTGATAACGTTTATTATCTTCAATCAAGATTGCAGCATGAGAATTTTCTCGTGCTGACAGCTTTTTCAGGAAAGGATGGAATTGAAAAAGCAAAAGGCGAAAAACCAGATTTAATACTTCTTGACATCATGATGCCAGTAATGGATGGATTCGAGGTTTGCCGGCAGCTTTCAAAAGATACCAGTACAGCATTAATTCCAATTATTTTAGTAACTGCAAAAGTTGATGCGAAAGATGTGGAAGAGGGCTTGAAAGTTGGTGCTTTCGACTATATAAAAAAGCCATTCGATAAAGTTGAATTAATTGCACGCATTAATTCAGCAATTAGATTTGCTGAATATCAGCAAAGAGCCATTCGTAATGAAAAATATCAAATCTATGAAGCTACGGTAGTTACTGCTAATCACGAAATTAAGCAGCCGCTTACTTTAATGTCACTCGCACTAAATGCAGTAAAACGCGAATTGAACAAAAAAGATTTGAGCAAAAAAGTGTTAGAAGAAAAAGTTGCTTTAATTGACGAAGGTATAACAACCATAACTTCAATTTTGAATAAATTAAATGCCTTAAAAAATCCTGCACTTTCAGCTTACGACAGAGAAATAAAAATGATAGATTTTAACGATTTGACAAAAAAGACAAGCAGCTAGGTTCTACTCGCCGGTAAGAGTTGCATCAATTAAATCCAATAAGTTCTCAAATTCGTAGGGTTTCTCAATTATCCTCGTTACACCAATTGATTTTAAGTTAACAATAATATTTTCTTCCGTAACACCAGTAGCTATAAATATTGGAAACAGTTTATTCACTTCACCAATTGATTGTAAAACATCAAAGCCATTCATATCATCTAAGTGATAATCCAGGATTGCAAGATCTATTTTTTCTTGTTCAGCTAAGAATAAATGGATTGCTTCAGCTCCCGAACTAGCTTCTAAAACCTTATACCCTTGCAATCTCAACATTTCAGAAAGAAGAGTCCTTATGGTGTTCTCATCGTCAGCGAGAAGGATCGTGCCTGAGTGAGTCGCATTTCTTGAGTTTTTTACCGCGGAAGCTTCTAAAGAACTTGCTTTATAAGGAAGATAAATATTAAAAGTTGTCCCTTCATTAAGCTCACTCTCAACAATTACAAAACCGCCGTGCGAATTGATTATATTATAAGCAACGAATAATCCAAGTCCAGTTCCTTTCGAGCTATCTTTGGTCGTAAAATAAGGATCGAATATTTTTTTCAAGTGCTCTTTCGTAATTCCGGATCCTGAATCTGAGATTGATATGCCTAAGAATCTACCGACTTTTATGTTAGCATTTTGATTGTAATCGTTTTGGGAAAAACTTTTTATATCTGCGTTAATTGAGATTTTACCAGTATCTGAAATAGCATCCCTGGAATTCAATACAATATTTACTAAAACTTGATGCAATTGCGAATAATCGGCTTCGAGCTTCGGGAGATTTTCTGAAAGGGAAACTTCAAGTTGAATTCTAGCTGGAAGAATTTGTTTGATAAAGTGAGTTACTTCTTCAATTATTTTTTCCGCAGTGAAAACACTCTTCTCTGGCGGAGTTGGTTTTCCGACATTTAAAAGATTTTTAGATAGAGTTGTGCCTCGGTCTAACAAAGAATCGATACTATTAATGTATTCGATATTTTTTTCGTCGATAGTTTTATGCTTTAGAAGACCGATAGCGCCGCGGATTCCTGTAAGAATGTTATTAAAATCGTGAACAACCCCGCTTAAAAGTGCTGTAGCAGTTTCAAATTTTTGAGTTTGTCTTAATTTATCTTCTAATGTCTCTTGAAATCTTTTTCTATCAAAGTGATTAAGTACGAACAAATAAATCGAAATGAATGAGTTCAAAGCATCTATAGTGTTTTTGAAAAATTCAAATTTCGAACTTGCTATTAAAATCAAACCAATAATTTCTTTTTTGACTGTAATGGGCGAAACAATGATATCCTTCGATTTTAATATTCTCTTAATTGCAAGTGATATCTCCTTATCGTCTTCCTTGTCGGAAATGAAACTCGAGCTGTTTAATGTAATCCATTCATATATTTTTTGAAGATGTGTAGTTACATCCAATTTATCAGATTGTTCTAAATGAGAATAAGATGAAGAAATATCTACTACTTCATCGCTTACATTGGCAAGTATTCCAATATTACTTTCTGTAAGATTTACGCACCTTGATAGAATTTCTTTTTCGAGAGTATGGAGCTCGGCTCCACTCAGTAATAATGAAGAAATTTCTCTTAAATCTCTTTGAAGCCGTGCATTTAAATGATTTAATTTTTCTGAATTTCTTCGCGTGGTAATGTCTCTTGAAATATAAATTAAACCCAGAGGTGTATCAGTAATATCACTCAGCAAAGAAACATTCCCTTCAACCCACATGACCGAACCGTCCGCTTTATATTCTTCGCGCAAAAAATAATAAGTTCGATAAACTTCCAGTTCCTTGGTCATTTGTAGTATTACTTCGGTATCCGGCTCCGGGAATAAATTAAAATCTTTATTTATAATCTTGTCAATTACTTCATTTGACTTCCTGCCATAGATCTTTTCAGCTCCTTTGTTCCAGAAAAGAATACGGTTATTGAAATCAGTTGTATAAATAGCATCCTCAACATTATCAAGCATATCTAATTGCGAAAGATATTTTTCGAGGACAGATTTTCTCTCAGTAATTTCTTCAAGAAGTACAATGGCTATATGTTCAGATGTGTTTTCGTCCTTAGTTGGATATGCAGTAGCCAAGAACCATCGATTATTGTTGGGATCATATTCTTCTTCGGAAATAATTTTATTATCCTTGAAGGCACGATAAGGCGTACAAATTTCGGCGGAATCAGAATTGTTTATCGTTTTATGATAGGTGTGGTTTTCTATGTAATCTTTACCGTACCAAAATGTAAGAACATCATTAGCCCATTTAATATTGAATTTTGTGTCGACAATGCAAATACCAAAACCTGCGGAAGAAAATGTTTTTATTAGGTCGGGGAAAAATTTACTATTTAGGTTCAAGTTTTTCCTTTATGCTCACTCAATATTATATTTTTTGATCTTTGAGTATAAGGTTTTCTTGCTGATTCCGAGCTTGTTCGCTGATTTATCACGATCCCAATTATTCTCCTTGAGTACTGCTTCAATGTGAATCTTTTCAATCTGTTCCGATGAGTATTCAGAAAGGGGTTTATCAAAGATTTCACTCTCTTTAATAGTCGAACCGTTACTTTCAGCAGCAGGCAGATAATTATAATTAAAGTGTTTTGGGAAAATTGTTTCACCATCACTGAAGATTAGACTGCGCTCAATTAAATGTTCCAGTTCTCTTATGTTGCCTGGAAATTGATGTGTTAACAGAAAGTTTTCAGCCTCCTCTGATAATAATTTTATAGACTTAGATTTTGATTTCAGCTTTAAGAAAAAATTAGCGAGAGGAATTATATCATCTTTCCGATTACGCAAGGGGGGGGCAACCAAAGTTATCACATTCAATCTAAACAGAAGGTCCTGCCGAAATTTTTTCTCCTGCGCCTCTTCTTCGAGGTTTTTATTTGTTGCTGCAATTATTCTCACATCCGATTTACGAGTACTCAAACTTCCAATACGACGAAATTCGCCTGTTTCAAGAAATCTTAAAAGCTTAGGTTGGATTTGAAGAGAAAGCTCGCCGATTTCATCCAAAAATAGACTTCCGCCATTGGCAATTTCTACAAGACCAAGTTTTGTATTTTTTGCATCTGTGAATGAACCTTTTTCATGACCGAATAATTCACTTTCGAATAACGTGTCTGGAAAGGAGGCACAGTTCAATGTTACGATTGGTTTAGAGTTTCGCGGACTGACAGAATGAATATATTTCGCTAATAATTCCTTTCCCGTTCCAGTTTCACCTTGAATAAGGATTGGCAGCTCAGAATTTGCTGCTCTGCTGGCAACTTCAAGCAATTGTTTAATGGTAGGGCTTTCTCCGATTATATTTATTCCTTGCCGTTGTTCAATTTCCTTCGAGAGAATAGTAATATTAGTAAGCAGATTTTTCTTTTCAATGCTTTTTTCAACGATTTGCAGCAATTCATCCATTCGAAATGGTTTGTTGATGTAATCGTAGGCCCCAAGTTTCATACATTGAACGGCTGTATTTACGTCTGCTGAACCGGTCAACATTATTACTTGAGTGAAGGGGGTATTAGACGATGCAAATTTTAGAACTTCTATTCCAGGAACTCTCGGGATGTCAAGGTCAAGCAGTAAAATGTCGTAAGGAGATGCTTTCAATTTTTCAATTGCATCGTCCCCGGCATTCACGGTGTGACATTCGTATTCAGAAGTTGATAATTCTTCTTGAATCGAGTTCGCTATTTTAATATCATCATCACAAATGAGGATAAATCCTCTCTTTATACTCGCCATATATGCTCCTAATGGCTAAAATATAAAAATAATTTTGCAAATCTCCACTTGTTATTTTTTAAGGATTATCAATTTCTATTAAACAGCCTGTGCCATCAAGAATTGGCCATTCGGCTCATTCTTTAAGTTCAGCTTTATCATATACTTCAACTCATCGAAATGAAAAACCTTGGGTTCGATTGTATTATAAACATTTTCCCTGGTGAAGTTTATCAGAGCATTTTGTCTTACGTCTTCGATACTAATTATTTCGACATTATGCACATCTTCATTAATATCTGACCGTTCAATAATAACAGTGTCGCCAGACTTGAGGCTCCTGCTGTCAATGAATTGGAAATTGAAATCAATTGTTGTATCAAATACGAACTTGAAATCTTTAAACTTCAACAAAAAAGCCTCTTCTATTATTTCGCCGTATAAATGTTCATCTTTTTCGAGCATAACTTTATAGCCATCCATATAGTAAAGATTGTGCTCTCCATTTTCAGAAAAGATAAAAGTCCCTTGTTGGAACTGTTTTGAAAGTGATACCATAGTTTTCAAATCCGGCTTTAATATAAAAAATGATATTTCACGTGTGTTTATTGGCTCTTTAAAATTGATCATCCACCTTCCTTGAAATTTAACATAGTTTAAACCAAGCCGTTGAAGTTCAATCTCCAGTTTTTTGACTTCGATTTTTTGAATTTTATTTTTTGGATTTTCAATCCCTTGGAGAGTTATTACTCCAAAACCATTCTTTTTGAAAAACTGAATTATATTATTCAGTGAGTGAGTCCCCAGTACAAAAATTTCTTTTGTCTGAATCGCTCTATTATTTCTGCCAATAAGCTTTAGTAGATTTTGGTTGCTCATTTTCTTTCTCCTTTTTGATGCAATTATAATTTTCTGAGAAAGAAAATTGGTATCATTTAATGATACTTTTTTAATAATGGATTTGCCCGATTAGTAGTTAGAAATGGCTTCTTTAGCCAAACGGATTACTTCCTTTTTCAATGACACTGGTGATATCACTTTTACACCTTCACCGAATGAAATAATCCAAGTTGCTGCTTCTGCAAGGGAATTTACCGTCGCTTCATAAATTATCGAACCATCACCGAAGTCTTTTATTTTTTGCGTTTCAATATACTCACGTTCTTTTATGAATTCAGCCCACTTCTTTGAAAATTGAATCTTAATATCATAATGCTCTTTTCCGACCCAGCTTCTGAGTGAAAACTTAAACATCGAATCAATTACATCATCTGAAATTGGAGAAAAACTTTGTGAGGTCTTTTGCACGGATTCAATTTTAGATATAATATACTGTTTGATTATTCCATTGTTTTCAGCGAGTACCCGCCAATCGTTGCCCGATTGAAAGATTTTAATTGGATTAATCCGGATATCTTTTTTAAGTACGTCGGCTTTTGAATGATAGCTAATCAATAAAATTTTATGAGTTTCAATTGCATCCTGTATCTGAATTATCAAGTTCAGTGATTTCAATCCATGTTTCTTTATTAGCAGCGAGGTCGCTTTATCATGAAACGACTCAGAGTAAGAAAAACTGATATACTCAAGTATTAATTCCTTTAATTTGCTATTTGAAATAGTAGAGAGAATTCGAATACCTTTGTTTTTTGAAGAGTGAATGTCAACTCCTTGAGATCGCAATTCTCGTAAGTCTCTCTTAATGGTTAACTCCTCGACATCGAACCTATCAGCTAAATCGAAAGTTGTGAAGACATTTTCACCTGAAATCGCGGATCCAATAATTTCCAGCTGACGTTTAATTTTCTTTTTGTATTCTGACATATTCACATATAAGATGCAAAATCATTCTTAAAAGAAAAAATGATTTGTATACAATTAATACATTATTCGACCGTAAATATCCAATTCGATTGAAAGACATTGTTAAATGTATTACATTGAAATAAATTATTTTAGACGGTATAAAAAATGACAAACGGATTTAATACAGAAAAATTTTTAGTGCGAGAAGGTCAAAATGTAGACCTTAGTAAATACGATCCAAAATTCACTGGTGAGTTTACAAGTAAGGTCGATGTTAAATCTCTTTTAAAAACCAATAGAAAAAAATTGAGCCGACTCCAGTCGAAACTCTATGCACAAAATCAATACTCATTGCTGATAATACTGCAGGGGATGGATGCATCTGGAAAAGATGGAATAATCAAAAATGTAATGTCGGGAGTTAATCCGCAAGGATGTCAAGTGTTCAGTTTTAAAGAACCATCGAAAGAAGAACTCGACCATGATTATCTTTGGAGGATTCACAAAGCAATTCCAGAACGTGGTAGGATAGGAATATTCAACCGTTCACATTATGAAGAAGTAGTAATTGTTCAGGTCCATGATTTGATCCGTAAACAAAATATTCCTCAAAAGCTAATAACCGAAAACATCTGGCGTGAAAGATATAAACAGATAAATGACTTTGAAAAGTACTTGTTCCAAAATGGTGTCATAATCTTGAAGTTTTACCTGAACATTTCTATTGAAGAACAAATGGAAAGATTCATTTCAAGGATTGATTCAGAAACAAAAAATTGGAAATTCTCACTTAAAGATATTGAAGAAAGAAAATATTGGAACGACTACATGAAGGCATACGAGGATGCATTTTCCTATACGAGTAAAGATTACGCACCTTGGTACATAATTCCATCAGACAGAAAATGGTTCTCCCGCTATGCAGTCAGCGAAATAATAGTCCAAAAATTGGATAAATGTGAACTTACTTATCCCCTTTTAGATGCTGACACAAAATCCAAGTTGGAACTAATCAAAGAGCAATTCCTGAAAGATAAAGATAGTACTCAATCCACGGATCCATCCAATTCGCAGAGGTTATCATGAAGTATTTTGTTTTGTTAACATTTTTCCTCGCCTCGCAAGCAGTTTCTCAGCAAGATGAAAACACGATGGTAAATAACCTATTAGATAGTTGGCATAAATCCGCTGAGATTTCTGACCAAGAATCTTATTTTAATTTCATTGATGCTGAGGGAATCTTTTTGGGAACAGACGCTGAAGAAAGATGGACTAAAACCGAATTCTTGAAATGGTCAGCTCCATATTTTGAAAGATCGTCTGCCTGGTCATTAATTCCGATTCGCAGAAATGTGATATTTTCGGGGGATACGGCGGTCGCTTGGTTTGATGAAGATCTTGAAACTGGGATGGGACCTTGCCGAGGTTCTGGAGTCCTAGTGAAAAAAGGAAACAATTGGAAGTTAGTGCATTATAATCTTGCCCTCACTATTCCTAACGAAGCTGTTAAAGAAATTCAACAGATTGTCCAAGAGAAATTGAAGTTAAGAAAATAAGTTTGGGTTCAAGCTCGGTTCTTTATTTAGAGAGTTGATTAAAAAGAAAGAGTGCTTCCCGATTGGGAAGCACTCTATGATAGAGAGAGTTATTTGAGGAGTAACATTTTCTTAACACTGATGAAACTGCCTGCCTCAATTCGGTAGAGATAAACTCCGGAAGAAAGTCCATTCGCATCAAATTGAACTTCATGATAACCAGCGTTTAACTCTTGGCTCACTAAATTTGCCACTCTTTCACCAATCAAGTTATAAACTGCGATCTTTACATTAGCTTTTTCAGGTAATCCAAATCGAATAACAGTGTTCGGATTAAATGGATTTGGATAGTTTTGCATTAATTTATATCCGTTCGGTATCGTGCCATTCGTCTTATCTCCAACTGAGGTTGTTGAAGTCGGACTGACTAATAAATCTGCATCTTTCGATGAGTTATTCGCATAATCAACGGTTAAGCTAGGCGTAGTTCCCTGTAAGTAACCGACCGCATCAACAGCAAGTGTATAATTTCCAGCAGGCAAATCTTCTATAGAGTATTTGCCATCTGCATCTGTTTCAGCTGATCCGGCAATATTCCCCTCAACATCGACCGCGAGGACTATTCCACCGACTAAATTATCACCTTGTGTAGTTCTAACTTTTCCGGCAATCACAGCGAAGCCGGTATCGGTTCTTGCAAGAAGATTTATATCCAATGCTAATAATACTCCTGTTTCTGTGACTGTTACAGTATCCGCTTGTCTCCAGGTTTTTGCTACGCCGCTTTGTTTGTAATATCCTGGGAAGAAAGGAAATCTCGGGATTGCTTGAATGATATATTTACCTGGTTCGAGATTTTCAATTAGATAATTTCCGAGCGAATCTGATCTGGTAGATTTGAATGGTCTGAATCCTATATTCAACAACCGATAAAGAGTAATATGTGCTGGAACACCCTCGCTCGAAGTGAAGTGTTTAACTTGTCCGCTGACACCATTTGCATATACTGGTTTCAAATCCATTGTAAAGTTGATGTCAGTTTTATTTTCATTTACGAGGATTTTATCTGCCTCGAGGAAAGATCTTTTATTATTCCAATATTCCGGATAGTATGTATGATTAAACGGTTTTGCAAATACAACATATTCCATTCCGCCTATCACTCTAAAATTGTAATTACCGAGACTGTCAGTTACAATTGTGTGATGAAGTGGGACTATTGAGGGATTTGGATTTGGAGTATTGCGAATTAAAAATACTGTCATAGCAGATCTTACCGGCTCACCAGAAGCATTTTTTACCCATCCGCTGATATTATAAAAAACCGGTGGAGGAACTTTGCTTAATCCTGCTGATGCATTGAATGGAGCAAAATCTCCTAGTAGAATTGAATCCGCTGTTCGGAAATCTGATTTGTCATTGTAAAATTCTGGAATGTAGGATGCTTTTAAATATTTGATTTTATACCAGCCAATAGGAAGAGCTTTATTGAAATTTCCGGAATTGTCAGTATATGTTAAATCATGTCTGTTCGCACCAAGATTTATAAAATAGACTGCAACACCAGATATCGGGCTGCCTGTAGAATCATCTGTGACAGTTCCGGTGATAAACCCAAGTGGACCATAAACGAAAATCTTAAATCCATGAAAAGCAACCCCGCCTTTTGAACTTGTTGCTTTCACTTGAACATGGAAATCACCGCTCATTGTTGGTGTCCAGAGAATTAATCCAGTCGATGCATCTATTGTCATTCCATCGGGACTTAATTCTAAAGAGTAGGTGATAACTGCTGTTGGATTGTTGCTGACAGCGTTTGCATCATAAACAAATTGCACACCGACTGAACCTGTTCGTGGAGGTTCGCTCACAAATTTTACGAAATCTGGAATTGGGGGTGTTGTTACTGTCGCATGATTGGATTCTGGACTGATTCCTGAAGAATTGAATGCCTTAACGTAGTACTCGAAAGTTTTTTCCGGAGTTACATTATAATCAAAAAACTTTGTGCCGCGCCAGCCATCCATGATCATACGAAATTCCGTTGAATTTGGATCTTTCCGAAAGATTTTGAAATGATACATTGTTGGAGTTGGGGAAGACGGCATAGTCCAATTTAATTCAACAAAACCGTAAGCATTTGTTGGTGTCGGACCGTGTGTCCTGAATTCCGCCGTTAGATTTTCCGGCGCTGGTATTTGTGCAAAAATAGATGCAGCAAATAGCAGTAGAAAAAATGCTGTATACTTATTTATTGTTTTCATGTTGTCCTCTTTTGTTAATGATTGAATTCATTGCAGTTTGAGAGTCAATAATAATGCCGAGGTTCAGTTTTGGGCTATTGGGAATATGTAATATTATGAAAAATCTGCAGGATGAGTGATAATTAGTTTTTTTGTGGATTTTTTCAAGATTTAAATGTAAAAATTCCAAGAAATTCATCTAAAAAAAATTTCCTCTCAGAATGGAATAGTTTTTCGCAAGTTTGGTACTACGCAGAATTTTCGCAGTTGACGAATTTTTTTCATGGATAAATTGATTTATCCAAATCCGATTTCAGACTTAAAGTGGGAGTCTTAATCTAAAAATTGCATCAAAGTTTCTTGTGAAAGGAGTGAGATTGTAATCCCGATTTGAGGTAAAATATTCCGCACCACTGTTCGATAAGAATGCAAGATCAATTTGGGAGTATAACCAAACAAGAGTAAGTGAAATTAATGAAATGTTTCTCAGTTTATAAGATGTGTTATAAGAATTATAAAGTTCATCGATTTGTGGTTGTGTTGTGGCGGCAAGATAATCCTTTTCCTTGCTGTGTGCATCGAATGAGAAGTAAATAGATGAGGTGAGCGTAACAGCTGTTGAAGAAATCAAAAACCATCCCTTTGTATTGCTTCCATTATTGAGATGTCCCCAGCCTGGAAGAATTAGTGATTTAATAAATGAAGTTTTTAAATTCGTTGAACTAGATTGGAACTTGTCCTTTTCAATCTTTAACAAAGAATCAATATTAATTTTCTCTTCAACTTTAATTTGCTTTGGCGGCTCGCTTGAATATTCTTTTTTTATTGATTTGTAGAATGAAACAATCTTTGGTGAATTTTTGAGTGAATCCAAATTGTATTGATTGTTGAGTTTTAGAATTTCTTTAAAACTTTCTTTTGAGGAATTTTCATCCCAAAGAGAGTAGTGTGAAATCGCTTTCATCCTTAGAATTTCGATTCTATCATTGAGCAGCAAAGAATCGCTGGTATTAAGAATTTTTTCAGAAAGGGAGATAACATTTTTGTAATCAAATGTTTCAAACTTATTTTTTATTGAATCAAGTTCTGAGGAAATCTGTTGTGAGAAAAGCTCCTGCTTCAGACTGGCGCCTTGAAGTACTATCAGCAATATGCAGTATCTAAGCATTATTTTAAGAGCACCATTTTTTTCGAAGCTGTGAATTGTTTCGCTGAAAGTTTGTAAAGATAAACACCTGCCGAAAGCGGATTGTTAAGATCATCCTTCCCCAGCCATTCCAATTCGTGTACACCAGCTTGAAATTCTTCATTGCAAAGTGTCTTTACTTTTTCCCCTAAGAGATTGAAGATTTCTATCAAAATATTCGATTTTTGAGCAATTTTGAAAGAAATTGTTGTCGAAGGATTGAATGGATTCGGATAGTTTTGCATTAATGTAAATTCTGTAGGAGACAGATGAGTTTCTTCGACATTAGTCATTAAATCTAAATGTTCGACGAATGGCACATCCCGTCTTGATAAATCTTCGCCGCCAAAAACGTAAACAGAATTTTTAAATCTTACTGCAATTGGATTTCGTCGTGGAAAATTAAGAGAGGGACCAAATCGGATTGTGATATTGCCCGGCGCTGCAGTGAAAATTTCAGTTGAAGTCATGGCTCGAATACTTTCATTATATCCCCCAATAATTATAATTTTATCGTCATCAAAATTGATGGCTGCAGCACCAGCCCTTGCAAGATTTAATGGAATTGATATTTGATGAAAGTGTTTAGTGAATGCGTTGAATCTGAATATTTTCGGAGTCACACCAAAAGCAACTCCACCAAAGATAAAAATGTCGTTCCTAATAGATGCAACAGCTTGATGAATTGGCAATTGGATATTCGTATAAACTGAATCAAAAATAAATGTAACGGAATCATTTTTTACATCATACTCAGAAATATATGCTAAATGGTTTGGCATGATCGAAGGATTGTTTTTTGATCCGCCGATTAAATACAATTTTTCCCCTATTACTTCTCCGCTGAGAAAAATGCGATTGAAATTTTCATTGAATCGGAAAAAGTATGGATCGCTTTTAAGATTCCACATCTCCATTGAAAAATAATTTGAAGGGGATGGGCCTCTAACGCTGCCACCGCAGATGATTACACTGTCTTTAAACTGTGCAGCGAGAAACGCCGAGCGGCTTAGTCGCATGTGCCCAAATACACGCCATCGATTCGCTTTCGGATTATATTCTTGAATTAGATTAATCGGTATTCCGAGTGAGTCTGAAAATCCACCTAAGATGTAAATCATAGAATCTTTCACAACTGCTTGTCCGTCAGAAACTGGAAATGGCATTTGACTTACAATCTTCCAACTTGGTGTCTGGGAATATATCATGCTGCTGGTTATGACCAGTAAGATAATCAATATTTTAACATATACTTTCATGACCTAAAAAACATTTATTATAAAATAATTCAATAATCGTACCAGTAAATTCATCTGCATTATCACTTTTGGATAAAATTATATTTAAATATCAATGTGTCGCTTTTTTTTATTTCGATTTGAGTAGTAAAAGTCTCAAAATTTGGATTTGAAATCGATAGTTTATATTTACCTGGCTTTAGTGAAATCGGTCTTCGAAATGGGGTTTGTCCGAATGAATTACCATTTAAGAGAATTTCTCCCCAAGGGTAGATTTGGCACTCTAGGAATCCGTAAATATCAAATAAATTTACTTCCAATAATTCAAATTCATCTGGTCTGATAGAAATTTTTTGCGTGTATACCGGGAAGTCTGGGTGAACCAGCTTTAATTCGTATTCGCCAGGCAAGAAACGTATTGGTTGTTCGAGTGGCGTAGTATCGATTTTTTTACCGTCAATGTATACATCAGCCCAAGGAAGACATTCAATTGTCAATTTTCCCGGAACATTTGATGGAATTGTTTTATTGTTCGAATTATTCACTTGAAGATTTTCAGAATTGACAACAATTGGATCTGAAATTTGCCCTGAATCCTCTCTTTCGTTTTTATTCTGACTGGATTTTAATTCATCAGTTTTCTTAGTTAGGTTATTATCATCAGCGTTAGAAGACTTGGCGGTGTCAATAATTGGTGCATTTTCATTAGTCGCATTTGAGGTTGAATTAGTTGAAAAATGATAAATAAAAAACAAAAGGGCAGCAATTACTAAAATTGCAAATACCGGTAATAGTTTCCTTAGTGTAAAATTGTTTTGAGAGACAACCTCAGTTTGCTTATCAATAGTAACTCCAAGTATATTCAAGACGGTTTCGGCAGAATCTGCTCGGCTTCTCAGACTTTTCTTCAAAAGGGATCGAACCGCAGTTTGATAATGGCTCGGGAGGCCTGCCAATTGACTATTAAAATTTTCATCATCAAAAGTAAGGATGTTATTTATTGTCGAATTTAAATCTTGTCCTACAAATGGATTTTTGCCTGCAAATATTTCGAAGGCGACAATTCCTCCAGAGAATAGATCGCTTTGATTTGTCAGCTGTTCTCCTCGGATTTGCTCTGGTGACATGTAACTAGGAGTTCCGACAATTGAAGATTTATTTGTAACAAGATTTTCTTCACTTGTGAGAGCTAATCCGAAGTCTGCTATTTTCAGATGATAACGATCGTTGATAAGAATGTTTTCGGGTTTTAGATCTCTATGGACGATCGAATTTTTATGAGCGTAAGCCAATCCTTTAAACATCTGAACAACGATTGATAACTTTTGTTCGATGCTGAGTGTATTACTTTTCAAGACCTGCCGAAGATTTCTACTTTCAAAATGCTCGAACGAAATGTAGAAGTGTTCCCTGAACATTCCGAAATCGAGTACCTTAATAATATTCGGATGGTCGAGCTTTGCGAGGATTTTTGCTTCACGCTTAAACCGCTCAAGTATTGTTGGATCAGAAAGATTAACTGAATCTAGAGTCTTTAAAATTATTTTCTTCCCAAGAAAAATATGGTTGGCTAGATAAACACTCGTGAACTCATCTTTTTTTAGAGTCTCTAGAACTTCGAATTTTTCGAAAAGATATTTATCTTTTTGATTATTCAATTTGGATCCTTGCCTTCGATTTCTTTTAATTTCATTTGCACCCATCGAACAGAAACTCCAAGAGATTTTGCAGTAAGTGTGCGGTTGTCATCGAACTGTTTTAATCTTTTATTCAATAATTGCATTTGAAAATCTTCGAGTGTACCTTTAAAGTTCACCAAGTTTTGTCCTTCTTCAATTACAATATGTTCCGGTGCCAGTTCACTTTCGTCGCAAAGTATTAATGCTCTCTGAAGCACATTTTGAAGCTGTCTTACATTCCCTGGCCAATAATGGCTCTCTAATTTCTTAACTGTATCAGGTAATAGCTTAACATTATCGTTGGAAAATTTTTTTGTAAAGTGATGTGCAAGAATTGAAATATCCCCTTTGCGTTCACGAAGCGGTGGAATAATTATTGGGAAGACATTTAACCTATAATAAAGGTCTTCTCTGAACTTCCCTTCGCCCACAAGTTCTTTTAAGTCTTGATTTGTGGCAGCAATGATTCTTACGTCTACCTTGATGGTTTGCGTATCACCAAGACGGATGATTTCTCTATTCTGAAGAACACGCAGCAATTTTGCCTGAAGTGCTGATGAGATATCTGCAATCTCATCCAAAAAAAATGTTCCTTGTTCGGCGACTTCGAACAAGCCTTTTTTATCAGAAGTTGCTCCGGTAAAAGCTCCTTTCTTATAACCAAATAGTTCACTCTCGAGTAAAGTGTCGGGAATTGAGCCGCAGAATTGAGCCAAGTACGGTTTATCTCTCCGCGAACTCAAATTATGAATTGCTTGTGCAATAAGCTCTTTTCCAGTTCCGCTTTCACCAAGAAGAAGCACTGTCGCATCAGTCCCTGCGACTTTGTGGATTAAGCTTACAAGATTTTTCATCGCAGGACTCTCACCAATCATATCTGGAATGCTTTGAAATGATTGAAGTTGATTTCGCAGGAGAAGATTTTCATCTTTCAATTTTTCTATGTCGCTAATCTTTTCTAAAGCAAGTGAGACTAAATTCGAAACGAAATCAAGAAAGATCAGATTTTCTTCAGTGAATTCTTTTCTGTTTATTCGACTGTCAGCAAATATAACTCCCCAAACATTTTCATCTCTAATAATTGGTACGCCAAGAACTGATTTAATATTGTGAATTTGAACACTATCGAACTGTGAAAGTTTTGGATCGCTCTGAACATCGTGATAAAGGCAGGGTTTTTTTGAGCTAATTACTTGCTGAAGAATACCTGATGAAAAAGTTGAGAGGTCTTGAATATTTTCCTTCTGAAGATTTCGAGCTGCGATGATCAAGAACTGACTTGTATTCGCATCAAATTTTGCGAACAAGCCGCGTTCAGCATTGATTACTTGGATTATTAAATCGAGAGTTTCTTCAATTAACGTTTCTTGATAAGCAACAGAATTCAATCTCTGGCTGATGTGATAAAGAATATCGAACTGCTCTCTGCTGATGGTTTTGATTTGTTCTATTTCAGGTTTTACTTTTGGCATAATATTTAATTAACTCTGAATGAAGCCGGTTTCGATCTTGATTTGTTTGAGAATTTATCTACGCACCATAAAACCCAAAAATATCCTCGAGAGGGGAGAGTTGCCGTAATTGTAACTGCTATACTATCCGCACTGATTTTATCTTTCTGCCAGACAGCTGCAGGAGGAATATCATCAGTTAAAACCTCCGCAGTATATGTGAATTCGAAACCAGGCGTAAACCTTCTCCACTTAAGTATCGGAGATGAAGTAACAGATTCGCCGTTCAATGGGTAATCAAGAATTATTTCCTGTTTAATTGCACGATTGAGCTTATCACTTCCAATTGTATGTGTTTTGCTGAACAAATCCTTAACGATTATATTGAACTGTAAACCGATTGCTTCTTCAATATCATCAATTTTGAGATCACTCTGCGAAAATATTTTTTCATACATTTTGGATGTTGCATTGTAAATCAAATCAAGCTTAACATTGAGATCTGTATTTTCGAGGAAAACCGAATCGATGTCATTGTCCTTGTCTGAAACTTTTGCTTTTACTTCTAAAGAAGCCGTCTGAATATCCGGATATTGATTTAAAACAGTTGTAAAAAGCACAAGACTGTCGAGTTTTGGAATTTCATTTAGGAACGATTGAATATTATAATTTTTTTTGTCCTGCCAGTCAATGTAAACTGAATCGATGGCGTAACCTTCTTTTTGAATTGTGAGCCATCCATTGTAGGGGAACACATTCTCAATTTTGAAATATCCTGAAGCGTTGGTTTTGACCAATTTATTTTCTCCGCTCCAGTTTATTAAAACCTCGCTGATGGCTTTTCTTGGTACCGCAAAAGTCTGGATAGTTCCTTCAATTGAGGCAAAAGCAAAATTTGGATTATTCGGATCAAGCGGATTATTGCGCGGTGCATCGCATGAAATATTTGATAACACAAACAAAACAAATACCGAAAAATTTAAGAACTTATTACAAAGATGCTGCTTGTGTATTTTCAGATGTGGAAATGTCATCTATTTAATTATCGAACAATCTTTGTCAAATATAATTTTTTTGAAAACAAGATATGACTTTTTGTTACTGATAATAAATGAATTTTCGTTTATCTCAGAAACAAAATTGCTACACCGAGCACTGTAATGAAAGCGCCAAGAATCGCTCGCCAGCTGAGCGGTTCCTTGTAGAAATACTTTACGAGTGGAAGCATGATCACAGGAACTGTCCCCATAATCGTTGCGGCGATACCGACTTTGGTGTTTGCAATGGCGATAAGTGAGAAAGTGATCCCAAGAACTGGACCGGCAATTGATCCGCCAATAGTTAAAGTTAATGCTTTGGTGTCTTTCTGAAATGTTTTGATTGGATTTTTGAATTTCCCTAGAAGGAGTACTATAGGGAAGAGTATGATGATCGAGGAAATTAATCTTACAATTGTCGCAATCAATCCATTTATGCTTCCTTCGTTGAAAGCGAACTTAGCAAAAATTAATGCAGCCCCTTGTCCTGCAGCACCAAGAAATCCAAAAATTATTCCTGTGTAGTTGTGTTTTTTAGAGGACTTATCCTTTTCATTCCGCTCCAAAACTACAAGTGCAATTCCACAAATTGTAATTAGCATTCCAACGATTCCCCAGAAAAATAGAATTTCTTTCAGAACAAAATATGCGAGCAGAGCAGAAATTATTGGAGCGCTTGACATTATCAGCATGCTGACTCTTGCGCCAATTTGCTGATAAGCTTTGAAGAGAAACGAATCACCAAATGCAAGTCCGAATAAACCGCTGACAGCGAGATTAAAAATCTGAGATCCCGAAAGGGAAAAATCGATTTGGAATAATAGAATAATTAGTCCCAAAATAATAATAGCAAAAAGCTGGCGAGTGACGTTAAGTTGTGTTGAACCGATACGTATTGCTGCGGCAGCAAACAGCATTGAGGTGGCTGACCAAAGGATGGCAGTTAGAAGTGCGCTTAGTTCACCTAAAAGGGGCATAGTTGTGTCTTATTCATTTAACAATCATATGTAAGATAAGAACTAGGGAGTTTGGGTGAAATAATTTTTGGATTGTGATTCAACTAATTTCCATCGTGATTCTTTGAGTCTTAGTTCCGTTAGCTAACGGATTAGTGGCAATAAATTCAATAGTTAAACAAATTAAATGTAGCTACCACAAAGTCACTAAGTCACGAGGTCTCACAAAGTCATTTTGAGAAAATCTCTACTGTTCAATTTTAATACGCTCAATAATCAAATTAATCACATGATCAGATGCTTCAATTACTTTTTCAGAGATCTTCTCGCCAAAATTAAAGTTCTTTCCTTCGATTCCATAAATAAGTAATCGTTCAGGTAACTCTCCTAGTTTTCGGCTTACTTCGACCGCTTCCGCTAATCCGAATGCGTGTGAGGAATAATTGAAAAATTTTATCGGAAGCGATTGTTCTGTTACATCAAACTTAAATATTTTTCCTGGCTTGCTTCCAGAATTAACCGCATCCACAACAATTACAAATTTTTGGTTCTTCCATAATTCAATCAATTCAGAACCTTCGCCGCTTGCCTCAATTACTACGATATTTGGCAGGTTCAACTGCTTGATTTTTCGAGAGATAAGAATACCAATTCCATCGTCGCTGCGGAATTCATTGCCAATGCCGATTAGAAGAATATTCAACATGGATTGAAAAAATAGAACGCAGATGACGCAGATTGAACAGATTTTCGCAGATTGAGAAAAGAATTGGAGAAGAATAAATCAGTCATTTTCAAATTTCAGTTTCAAAAAGTGTGTGGCGCAGGAAATGCAAGGATCGTAGTTTCTTATCGTCTGTTCGCATTTCCAGGTTAATTCATCTTTTTGAAGATTAATATTTTTTTCAACGAATTTTAAGAGATCGTCTTCAATCTGTTTTTGATTTTGAGAAGTTGGTGGGACGATTTTCGCATCTTGAATTATCCCTTCGTCATCAATTCTGTATCGATGATATAAAATTCCTCGTGGAGCTTCCGTACATGCATATCCAGTTCCAGCTTTCGGCTCTACATCTACAAAAGGTCTTTCCGGAATATCAAGCTGCTCAATTATTCGCAGCGCTTCATCGCAGGCGTAAAGTGTTTCGAGTGCACGTACAATAATTCCTTTGAATGGATTATTCATTGGTGGAGTTAAATCAACATCATTAGCGACTTGTTTTGTTATCGTTGAGAGTTTGTCAAAATTTAGGTTGTATCGCGCAAGAGGTCCGACAAAGTAATTTTCCTCTTTTAGTTTTAGTGATTGAAGTGCATTCGAATGTTGAACATGTTCTTCGATAAAATGATCTTCGTATTCATTGATACTAATATCGAGCCCATCGTTCGAAATCAATCTTCCCTCGTTCAATGGATATTCATTTGGATTTGAAAGAGAGACAAATTTATAATTTTGATCAAAATCTGGGAAGGGAAGAGACGCAGTCCATTTAACTGTTTCGATAGCTGCATCGCGTGCCCACTTAAGCCGGTCTGAAATTATAAGGAATTCCGATTTTGCGGGTATCTTATAGAAACCCCCGACACGTACATTAATTGGATGGATTTCTCTCCCACCCAGAAGATTAACAATATCGTTTCCAGTTTTTTTAAGCTCCAAAGCTTTTTTAACTGTTTCAGGATGATCGGCTGCCATTTGAATGGCGTCATCATACCCCAAAAAATCTGGTGCATGAAGAAGATAAATGTGAAGTGTGTGGCTTTCGATCCATTCTCCGCAGTAGAGTAAGCGGCGGAGTTCTCGAAGCTGACCATCGATTTTTACTCCAAGAATATTTTCCATTGCATGAATTGAACTCATTTGATATGCAATGGGGCAAATTCCGCAGATACGAGCAGTTATATCCGGTGCTTCTGTATAATGTCTGCCGCGAAGAAATGCTTCAAAAAATCTCGGCGGCTCGAAAATTTTAAATTTTACATCTTTAACTTTGTTGTCTTTGATCTTTACAAGGAGTGAGCCCTCACCTTCAACTCGTGCAAGATAATCAACTTTAATCGTTTTACTATTCATGAGCCTCACTCTCCTTACGAAATGCATCTGCATAAGCGTTAAATCCACGGAAGGTTCTCACAATCTCATCATTTTTTAAACCATTTGAGCTAAACCACTCTGCCAACGAGCTTGTATTTGTCGTCTCTTTCGGGCCGTAGCATCCAAAGCAGCCTCGATCGTAAGAGGGGCAGAGTGCATTACAACCGGCATGAGTTACTGGACCTAAGCAAGGGATGTTTTTTGTAACCATTACGCACACACTTGAGCGTCTTTTACATTCAATACAAACACTATGAGGTGAAATATTTGGTTTTCTATTATTCAGGAATGCGTTCACAACTTCAAGCAGTTGATATTTATTGATTGGGCAGCCGCGCAGTTCAAAATCAACATAAACGTGATTCGAGATCGGTGTTGATGTGCTTAATGTATCTATGAATTTGGGATTTGCATAGACAATATTTGTGAACTCTTTAACATCTTTAAAATTTCTCAATGCTTGAATTCCGCCGGCAGTTGCGCATGCACCAATCGTTACAAGAAATTTTGATTGTCTTCTTACTTTATGAATTCTCTCAGCGTCATGCGGTGTAGTGATAGAACCTTCCACGAGCGAAAGGTCATAAGGACCTTTTGAAACAGCACGTGAAGCTTCGGGGAAATTAGCTATATCGATAAATCCGGCAACACTTAATAACTCATCTTCGCAATCGAGTAAGCTTAACTGGCAGCCATCACATGAAGCGAATTTCCAAACAGCCAGTTTAGGTTTACTTTTTTTTGACATATTAAAACTCTCTTTTTCCGAAAATGTTTTGAATCTGGTCATAGCGGAAGACTGGTCCATCTTTACAAATAAACTCGGTGCCGTATAGGCAATGTCCGCACAAACCGATTCCGCATTTCATGTTTCTTTCCACTGAAACGTAAATGTTCTCAGAGGCAATACCACGCCTCGATATTTCAGTGATCGTGTATCTCATCATTATCTCGGGACCGCAGATCATAGCAATCGTATTGATCGGGTCAAAAGGGGCGCGTGGAATTAGTCTGGTTACTACACCGACATTACCATTCCATGCACGTGTTGCTCTATCAACAGTTACGTAAATGTCAATATCAAGTCTTGATTTTAATTTTTCTAATTCTTTACGGAACAAAATATCCTGCGGAGTTCGAGTTCCATAAAGCAAAATAATTTTTCCAAAATATTCACGTTTGGAAAGTATATGATAAATCACAGGTCTTAATGGAGCCAGTCCAATCCCACCGGCAACAAGTAACACGTCGTTTCCTTCGGCTTCTTTTACCGGCCAGTTTGTTCCGAAAGGTCCTCGGATGCCGATCACATCGCTTCTTTTTAATTTTGCCATTTCTTTTGTAACAGTTCCAACAGCGCGTGTTGTGTGAATCAATGATCCATTTTTAGTTGGATTGCCGCTTATTGAAATAGGAACTTCACCAATTCCGGCAATATAAAGCATGTTGAATTGCCCAGGAGCAAATGAGAATGTTCCGTTTTTCTCAATTGATTTAAGTTCAAGTGTGAATGTATCGTGCGTCTCTTTTATTACTCGTTGAATTTTATAAGGATGAGGAATCATCGGATCCATTATTGAGTGATTCATTTTTTTATTTTTGGTGTTGTTCCGCTGTAAACATCGAGAAGCTGCAATCGCATCGCATAAAGCCGTTGTTCGAATACACTTGCGAGTCTCTTCATTAATTCATAACCAAGTACATGATCATCTTCACATTTTCCGCGCAGACATTTTCCATCTAAAGCAATCGCTCTCGTAAGCTCTGTTGCTCTTCCGTCAAAATTCCATTCGTATGGAGGGATCAGCCACGACCAACCGAGTACTTCTCCTTCACCGATTGTTTGAATAGTTATCGGTCCGTATTCTGGGGTATAAATTTCAAGTGCAACTTTTCCCGATCGAAGAATATAAAACTCGTGTGCTTCTTCATTTTCTTTGAAGAGAAATTTATTTGGTTCAAATACAATATTCCTCGCACATCCAACTATTAGGTGAACATGCTCTGGACTTAAATCTTTTAGAAACGGATGTTCTACCAGAATCCTCTCAAGTGATTCCATTATTGGTTCTCCTCTATTAAAACTTGTTTAATATTTTTTGTCTCACGAATTGCGTTAATTTCAGCCGTGATATCTATCCCAACAGGGCACCAAGTGATGCACCTTCCGCATCCGACACAGCCAGATGATTCAAATTGTTTGTGCCAAGATGCAAATTTATGTGTCAGCCATTGACGGTAACGTGATTTAGTTGAATTACGAATGCTGCCGCCATGAATGTATGAAAAGTCAAGTGTAAAGCATGAATCCCACTTTCGAATTCTTTCAGCTTTTGTTCCAGTTAAATCTGTTATATCTTCTACAGTTGTGCAGAAGCAAGTCGGACATACCATTGTGCAATTCGCACATGACATGCATCTTTCTGCAACTTCGTCCCATCTTGGATGTTCAAAATTCTCAAATAGAATATCTTCGATTTTAGATACATCAATCTTGCGCTCCATCTGAGCGGCTGTAGTTTGAATTAAACTTTCAGCAGTTTGAATCTCTTTTTCATTCGGAGTGCTTGGATTTATTTTTTCTATAAATTTCTTACCGATTTCACTTCCTATATGGGAGATAAAATAGTGTGAATAATCTTGGTAAACTTCTGTCAGAGAAATATCGTATCCATTATTAACTTTTGGTCCGGCATTCATTGATGTGCAGAAACATGTCCCTTTGCTGGAAGTGCAATTCACCGCGATGATGAATAAATTCTCTCTTCTTTTTTTGTAGGAATGATCGATAAATTCCCCTTGAGTGAAAATTTTATCTTGTATCTGAATTGCATTTAATTCACATGCTCTAACGCCGATAAAAGCATATTTTTTCGGCGGCTCATCAATCGGTTTGAAAAAAAGATTCTTTTCCTCTTTATTAATCTCGAAGAGTTTTTGGACAGTGGGAAAAAGAAATTTTTTCCAGGATTGAGGTCCGCAAGTAAATTCAAATAAAGTATTTCTCCCAGATTTATTAATTCTGTATTTGCCAGGTTCTTGCTCATCTGTCCAGCCAATCGGTAAGTCGCTTGAGCTTTCAATTTCATCATAGATTACAGCTCCATCTTTCAGAACTGGCCCGATGAGATTATACCCATCACCTCTCAGAAGTTCAAATAGAGCATCAATTTCTTTAATCTCGATCTTATACATGATGACCTTATGTTTGAATATTAACCATTTTTAATTTGGTTGCGATTGAAATAAACAGGCAAGATTTATACCGCACAAAGAATTGCGTTTAAGTATTTTAGATGAAGTGTTAATTCTAATTATTCTCAATTTTGATAAATTATTTATTCAAACAATCTTAGAAATGAGAAACTAATTCGTAATTGATAATCAGGCGTCGCATGTAATAATGCCGCCTGAACGGAAATAATATAAACATTACGATATTAACAAAATAGAAGGCTGCAATATAGGTAGCACCTCAACGTGAATAATTTTCTGGTCTAATTTCAAATGTCAGAGTTAAAAAATATAAAGAACTGAGCGGATTCATTTTTATGCAATTAATAATTTGTTTAAATTTGTAATACAATTTTCAAACATGCCAAATCAAAAATCAAAAACATGAACACTACTAGTCAACAAAAAAGCAATAAAAACAATCACACGTATTCAATTAATGTCGAAAGTCTAATCAAGAGATTTCACTATACCGACGAAATTCAGGAGATAATTAAAAAAGAGAATCTTTTACCTGAAGGACTATTGAATCGCCTGCATATCGCATTTCCCAAATATTCCGGATTTAATGAGACAACTGAATTCTTTTTCACTGACAAAAAACAATATTCCGGATTGAATGGATTCAGAGAAATAGTGCAAATTTTATCTGACAATGGAATTGTTCTGGGTGATCTTAGAGAACGAGAACTCTTCATTGAAGTTTACCGCTTTATGGCTACAAAGCATGCATTGAATGCGATCAATTGGCAGAACTATAATAAAGATTCAATTTTTCAGCTTGTTTTTCCTCAGCCGGGAATGATAAGAAAAGATATTGTTGATGCTTACTTAAATGCTGGGAGTGAAGCTGAGAAACAGCAAATTATAAAAGATTACATACAAGAGACCAATCCACACGACGGAAAGCAAAAACTCAATAAACCGATTTTCAAAAAGGAAGATGGGACTTATGATGTTGTTGAAGGAACTCAGCACAAATATCCACAATGCCAGTTAATTTTTGACGTTCAAACTCAATATTGTTTTGCATTTTGTACTTACTGTTTCAGACATGCACAAGTTCGCGGTGATGAAGACATGTTTGTACAAAAAGATATTAATCAGATTCACGAGTATTTAAAGCAGCACAAAGAAGTAACTGATGTTTTAATTACCGGCGGTGATGCTGGCTATTTAACCTCAGATCGATTTGAGAAATACATAAACTCAATTATTGAAGATCCTGAACTCAGTCATATTAAAACTATTCGACTTGGAACCCGAGTTTTAACCTATAACCCTGAATTGATACTTTCAAGATCATACGAGAAAATGCTGAACCTATTCAAGAAGTTAAATGATAATGGAATACAATTGGTTTTCATGTCGCACTTTTCAACACCAAGAGAAATTCTTAATCTATCAACAATTGCTGCAATCCGCAGATTGAGAAATTTTGGTGCTGTTGTGAAAAGTCAAAGTCCGATTATGAATCACATCAGCTTATTCACAAAACCAGATGGAACAGTTGATGTAGATAGATCAGCACAGAATTGGATTGACTTGGGTAATTTATTAGCAATGCTTTCAGTTGGTTTTCATTCGATGTATTGCGCCAGACCGACTGGCGAACATCATTATTTTACAGCACCGCTTGCTGATATTAATAAAATTTTCAGTAAAGTTTATCGGTCGCTTGCGTCGATCAATCGTCCATCACGTTATATCACGATGACTTCCTCAGCTGGGAAAATTTCAATGATGGGAACCGTCGAAGTGAAAGGCGAGAAGCTTTTTGTCCTCAAATTTAATGAAGCTCGAAATATGGAATGGATAGACAATATCTATCTTGCGAAATATGATGAGAAAGAAAATACAATTGAAAAGTTAATGCCCTTTGATGCCGAAAAACATTTCTACGAAGATGAGTTGATTGAGATTGAGCAGCAGCTTCATGAAGCAATTAAGCAGAATTTACAAATTGAACCTGAAGTTGTTGAATATGATCAATAAAATTGTAAAATCTGTTCCCGAAGCTGTAGCTGAAATTTATGATGGAGCAACAATCATGATTGGCGGTTTCGGCGAAGCTGGAAGCCCGATCGAGCTAATTCATGCATTGGTTGATCATGGAGCAAAAGATTTAACTGTTGTAAGTAACAATACCGGTAACGGTCATGTGGGATTAGCTGCACTGATCGAAAACAGACAAGTAAAAAAAATGATCTGTTCATTTCCAAGAACTGCTCAATCTGTGGTTTTTCCTGACCTCTATTCAAAAGGGGAAATTGAACTTGAACTTGTTCCGCAAGGAACACTTGCAGAGAGAATCCGTGCTGGTGGAGCAGGAATTCCAGCTTTCTTTACACCCACTTCTGTTGGTACTCCGCTCGAAGCTGGCAAAGAAGTCAGAGAGTTTAATGGAAAAACGCACGTAATGGAGCTTGGAATCAAAGCGGATTTCGCCCTTATCAAATGTAGAATTGCAGATCGATTTGGTAATTTATTGTACAATAAAACTGCTCGGAATTTTAGTCCTATCATGTGCATGGCTTCAAAGAGCACAATTGTCCAGACAAGAAAAATTGTTCAAGCTGGTGAAATAGATCCTGAGATCGTTATAACACCGGGAATATTTGTAAAAAAAGTAGTTTTAGTAGAAAATCCAGTTAGCGAAAATCAGCTTTTGAAAGAAAATCGGAGATATCCATGAGTTCAGAAAAAAGTATCGGATGGAGCCGCGAACAAATCGCTCAAAAAATAGCTGGAGATATTCCCGATGGATCTTACGTGAATCTTGGCATCGGATTGCCTGAGCTCGTTGCTAATTATATTCCTAGTGATAGAGAAATTGTTTTTCATACAGAAAATGGTTTGCTAGGAGTCGGACCATCACCCGCCCCCGGTTTCGAAGATGACGAGTTAATTAATGCAGGAAAGAAAGCAGTTTCTGCTATCGAAGGTGCATGTTACTTCCATCATGCAGATAGTTTTGCAATGATACGAGGCGGACATATTGATATTTGTGTCCTCGGTGCATTTCAAATTTCAGAAAGTGGTGATTTAGCCAATTGGTCTACAGGTGAGCCAAAAGCGATTCCCGCTGTTGGTGGAGCAATGGATTTAGTTCAAGGCGTAAAAACTATTTACATTATCACTCAACATGTCACAAAATCAGGTGAGCCAAAAATAGTGAAAGAATGTACCTATCCGCTAACAGGGAAAAATGTTGTTTCAAGAATTTATACTGATTTCGCTGTTATAGATGTTAATCAAGGAAGCCTTTTTGTTCGTGAAATGGCTCCTGGTATTGATTTCGAGTTTTTACAGAAAAACACTGCAGCCCCTCTTCATAAAAATTAATAATAAGATTTAAAATGAGTTCCAATTTTATTGATCCCAAACAAATACTAAAAACAGAAGACTCACTTTATAATTTAGCCTGTGAATATCTGCCTGGTGGATTGAGCAGAAACATTATTTACCGGAAACCCCACCCGCATTATGTTGTGAGTGCGTCGGGATGCTATGTAACTGATATCCACGGCGTTAAACGACTTGATTGCGAAAATAACATTGCTTCATTGATCCACGGTCATGCGCATCCAAAACTTTTAGAAGTTGTTATCGATCAGCTTAAAAGAGGAACTGCTTTTACGCTGGCTACTGAAGTCGAGATTAACTATGCGCAGTTACTGTGTGAGAGAGTTCCGTCATTCGATCAAATTCGATTTGTCAATTCCGGCACAGAAGCAGTAATGGGTATGATAAAAACGGCTCGTGCTTATACAGGCAAATCAAAAATCGCAAAAGCAGAAGGTGCGTATCATGGAAGCTACGACTATGCTGAAGTTAGTCAAAATGCGAGTCCTTTGACTTGGGGGGATATTGATTCCCCGAACAGCGTTCCGAATGTTTATGGAACACCTCAAGGTGTGATGAACGATGTTATCATCTTTCCATTCAATGATTCAGAAAGAACAATTGCAATTCTCGACAGACACAAAGATGAAATAGCATGTATAATTATTGATCCAATACCACATCGAATTGGAATGATGAGAGCTTCAAGCGAATATATAGAGACACTTTATAATTGGACAAGAAAGAATGATTCTTTACTTGCATTTGACGAGGTTATCTGTTTTAGAGTAAACTACGATGGTGCACAAAGCTTTTTCGATGTAAAGCCGGATCTTACATCACTCGGTAAAATGATTGGTGGAGGATTTCCAATTGGAGCATTTGCTGGGAGAAGAGATGTAATGAGTGTACTCGATCCGCGAACTGGAAATGCACGTTTTCCTCTATCTGGGACATTTTCCGCAAATCCAATTTCGTTGACAGCCGGGAAAACTGCTCTGGAATTATTTAATAAAGATGCCGTACTAAAGCTAAATAACTTGACGCAAATTGCAAAAAAGCAAATTCAGGAAGCAGCTGCAGTTGCAGATATTCCATTATCAATTCTGGGAGAAGGTTCGATGTTTCGGCTGCATTTTCTTGAGAAGCCGCCTGGTTCGTATAGAGAATCATTCTCCGATGATAAAATGAAAAAAATCAATACGATGTTTCTTGATCATCTTTATGAAAAAAAAGTGATTCTTGTTAACTCGTGTTCCTGTATGTTATCAACCATCATGTCACAAACCGAAATAGATTTCTTGACTGAAGCAATGTTAAGTGCATTTAAACATATCAAACCGAATTTAGACTCGAAGGATAAGGGAAATAAATAATGAACGAAGCATACATTTGCGATGCAATCAGAACACCTGTAGGAAAGTATGGAGGAACTCTTGCTTCAATACGAACTGATGACTTAGCTGCAATACCGCTGAAAGCTTTGGTCGAAAGAAATCCTGGAATCAACTGGATGGAAGTTGACGACGTAATATTAGGATGTGCAAATCAAGCAGGGGAAGATAATCGAAATGTCGCTCGAATGTCTCTGCTGTTGGCAGATTATTCAGAAACGATTCCAGGCGTAACTGTAAATAGATTATGCGGCTCTGGAATGGAAGCCGTTGCAATGGCTGCAAGAAGCATAAAAGTTGGAGAAGCTGATCTTATTATTGCTGGCGGTGTTGAAAGCATGTCGCGAGCTCCCTTCGTCATGGGTAAAGCATCAGAACCATTTTCCCGAAATGCACAGTTATACGATACAACGATTGGCTGGCGATTCATAAATAAAAAAATGGAAGAACAGTATGGCAGCGATTCAATGATCGAAACTGCCGAAAATCTTGCAGTTGAATATAAAATCAGCCGTGAGGATCAAGATCTATTTGCATTTCGAAGCCAAACTAAAGCTCAAGCCGCACAGAAAAAGGGACTCTTCATTGATGAAATAATTCCAGTCAATATCCCGCAACAGAAAGCCGAGGCAATAATTTTTAAAGATGATGAACATTTGCGATTAACCTCGATAGAAAAATTAGCCGCATTAAAACCAATTGTAAATTTAAATGGAACTGTTACAGCGGGAAATGCATCGGGAGTAAATGATGGAGCTGCAGCGCTTATAATAGCGTCTGATAAAGCAATCAAGAAATATCGACTTACACCCATCGTGCGGATTTTGGGAAGCAAAGCTGCTGGAGTTGAACCGCGAATAATGGGAATCGGTCCGGTTCCAGCTGCAAAACGAATTCTCAACCATCTAAATTTAAAATTAGATGATGTAGAACTTATCGAGCTGAATGAAGCATTTGCATCTCAGTCGCTTGCATGCATCAGGCTGCTGGGATTAAAAGATGATGATCCAAGAATAAATCCGCTCAGTGGAGCGATCGCCTTAGGTCACCCGCTCGGAATGAGCGGAGCAAGATTAGTTACGACTGCTGTTTATCAAATGAAAAGGAACAAACTCAAAAATGCTTTGTGCACTATGTGCATTGGCGTAGGGCAGGGGATAGCGATGGTACTTGAGAGGATTTGAGAATATATGCTGAATGCGGAATGCAGAATGCGGAATGTGGAATTGAGAGGGCAGATCGTATCTCAGAAAATTTACACTCCGATTGTTTAGCTGAACTAAAAATATAAAATTAAAAACAGGAGTGGTAACAATATTCCAATTACTGTAAACCATTTTCCTCTCCCGGTAATTCCCTTTTTCCCCTCGATCATAAACAATCCAGTAATTGCAAGAAACGCAAGAGCGATTGCATAAATATCGGCAATATATGTCCAGAGTTTCTTAGGATGATTTAAGTGAAGAAAATTAACTTCGCGAAATCCAGTCCGCTCACTTACGATTTCATTCTCGACTTCACCAGAGATTAGATTTGCTTTTATAGTATTTCCTTCCAAGTAAATCTGTAGAGTATTTTTCTCTGGTCTGAAATAACTTTTAAACTTTCTTTTTTCGCCCAACTGAATTAGAATAGAATTAATTAAAATGGAATCTGGAAGTGAAGCATTTAAATCCGCAACATTAATTTGAGTCTTGTTCTTTTCTATAACATAATTTGGATTCCATTCATCGACATGATTTACAGCGATTCCAGAAATTGCATAGACAACTGTAAGTCCGAATGCAATGTACCCTATATCTCGATGAAAAATTCTTATCCACTTTCGGATTTTCATGATATTACTCTGCTCCTATACAAAAAAGCCCTTACAAGAATCTGTGAGGGCCATTAATCATAATTCATCGCCGTTATTTAATAACAGCACCAAGCCCTTTAATTTGATAAATAGTTTTTTCAGTTTTTGTCTTTTCGTGTTCGCATTCTTCACCATGCTCTTCACCAGAATGATCGCCATTGCTGCAAGTTTCAACTGCCGAAGTTATTGCGTAAACTTCACCTTCAACAGTTGCGGTTTTACCTTTTGCAGTTAATGGAAAAACAATCACTCCATCATCTACTTTAACCTTAATCTTTTCAAATTCTTTGTCGCTGGAAATATCCATCCAGCATCCACGCTTTTTGCATACGTCAACGATTGTTCCTTTTATCAAAACTTTTTTACCTACAAATTTTTCTGGATTCGCAAGTATGTCAGAAACATTAGTAGTTGTTTTAAGTGTAAGTTTGTCTCCATACTGTTTTCCATCACCTGCGTATAGAGTCAATAAAAATATCGTATAGATTATTAAGCCAGTGAATATCTTATTGTACATTTTTTGTCCTTAAGTTATAAAATAAATAAATACTACTATCTCGCTACGCCTGTAATTGAAACACCGCCTTTGCCATTTGGTCCTTCGGTTGTTACTTTTATGAATACAGGCTTCGCAACATTCAATGAGTCATTTGAATCTGCAACTAAAAATGAAAACTGAGTCCAAGCTTTACTGTGAGTATCCGGTAGATTTATATTAAGCTCTCCGCGGGCACTGATATCCTGACCTTCCACTGTCACTGTAATATTTTGACCAGGAGCTAATGGATTTCCATTTTGATCTCCAACTACATAAGTAAAATATTGTGATCCGCCATTGGGAATATCGAATGAACTTGGTGAGATCGACATCGTTGCCGGCACACCGGAAAATAATACTAGACAATTAGTTTTAATAGTTGCATAAGTTTCATCTGCAGTTGATGCAGTAATAGTTGCAAATCCAGCTCCTAAAGTTGGGTGAATTGGCCTCGGATCTGCAGCAAAAAGATTTACTGAACCATTTCCGGAACTGTTAGTTAGAATTGAACCTTCGATGATTCCGCCTGTGGTAGTAAAATAAACTGCTGTTTCAGGCTTCACTGGATTTCCATACTTATCTCCCACATAAGCTGTAATGGGATTAATTATTCCGGAAATATTAAATCCGGGGAAATTCAAACTTGCGGGAGCAATGCTAAAGTGAGCGGCATCGGGTAAGCCCCCATGGATGGAAATACTTACAGGTTTTGAACGAATAATTTTCGTCCCTATCGAAACTTCAGCAATAATCTGAATGGCTCCAGCTTTTGTTCCGCTGACAAGGTTTACGGATGCGCGTCCGTTATTATCCGTTTTTGCGAATAAAGGAAAAATATATTCTCCTCCGTCAGGTTTTGCTCCTAACTGAAAATTTACAGTAACGCTGTTTGTTAAATCGATCGGTTGACCGGTCGAATCCTGTACTTGGAAGGTTATCTTAGCAATTTCGACATCGCCGCTTTCTTTAACTCCAATTTTGGTAACAGATTGAGAATACAAAATAATACTCGCAGCTTTTCCTGTAGGAGTGGAGATAGCTTCTCGCGATAGCTTTAATGTTGGTACTTTTGTCTCTCTTCCAGCAATCGCAAAAGCTTTCGCAGTATCTGATGAGTATCCTTCTTTTGAAGCAATTACTTTTAATTCCTTACTTCCGACTATACTAATTTTCTTTGTGAAGTTGCCAGAATTGTTTGTAGTAGTGCTCGTTTCAGTCGAATCATATTTGATTCTTATGACTGCACTTTCAATAGCGTTGCCGCTTGAGTTATCAATCACTGTTCCGGTGATAGTGACTTCTTGCGGTTCGGTTCCATCAGTACCGGTATCAGGCTCAGTGCTAAGTTTACAGCTATTTATGAATGAAACAGAAATGAAAACGACGCAAAGTCCAAGTGTTAATAAATTTTGTTTTGTACGAAATCGTGTTGCCATCTTTTTTACTCACTGAGAATTTAATAATTTTGTTCAATGTTATTTGTATGAACATTAAATGTCAAGTAATTTTTCAAATATTATCGACATTTATTTCTGTAAT
>Ga0194119_10000283_pt1 | contig 98584 bp, 105 predicted proteins | sample TA2MahC100mmetaG_FD_148620 | JGI IMG/M metagenome (GOLD analysis project Ga0194119, IMG submission 148620) | Freshwater microbial communities from Lake Tanganyika, Tanzania - TA2015018 Mahale Deep Cast 100m | ecosystem: Environmental > Aquatic > Freshwater > Lake | place: Tanzania: Lake... | reverse complement strand
CCGACACCGCCTACTTCGGCCCTGAGCCCGAGTTCTTCATCTTCGACGACGTTCGCTACAAGAGCGCCAACGGCTCCAGCTTCTACAGCGTGGATTCGATCGAAGCCCCCTGGAACACCGACCGGGTGGAAGAAGGCGGCAACCTCGCCAACAAGATCCAGCTGAAGGAGGGCTATTTCCCGGTTGCCCCCAACGACACCCTGCAGGACATGCGCAGCGAAATGCTGCTGACCATGGGTGCCCTGGGCGTGCCGATCGAGAAGCAACACCACGAAGTGGCCACTGCCCAGCACGAACTCGGCATCAAGTTCGCCGAGCTGATCAGCGCGGCCGACAACGTGATGATCTACAAGTACGTGGTGCGCAACGTTGCCAAGAAGTACGGCAAAACCGCCACGTTTATGCCCAAGCCGATCTTTGCCGACAACGGCAGCGGCATGCACGTGCACCAGAGCCTCTGGAAAGGCGGGCAGCCCCTGTTCTGGGGTGAAGGCACCTACGCCAACCTCTCGCAGACCGCCCGCTGGTACATCGGCGGTCTGCTGAAGCACGCCCCCAGCTTCCTGGCCTTCACCAACCCCACCACCAACAGCTACAAGCGCCTGGTGCCCGGTTTCGAAGCGCCGGTGAATCTGGTGTATTCCCAGGGCAACCGCTCCGCCGCCGTGCGCATCCCGCTCACCGGCATGAACCCCAAGGCCAAGCGCCTCGAGTTCCGCTCCGGCGATGCCCTCTCCAACCCCTATCTGGGCTTCGCGGCGATGCTAATGGCCGGCATCGACGGCATTAAGAACCAGATCGATCCGGGCGACGGCACCGACGTTGACCTGTTCGAACTGTCGGCTGAAGAGCTGGCCAAGATCTCCACGGTGCCCGCCTCACTGAACGGATCCCTGGAAGCTCTCAAGGCCGACCACGAGTACCTGTTGGCCGGTGGCGTCTTCACCGAAGACTTCATCGACAACTGGATCGCCCTGAAATACGAGGAGGTGCAGCAGCTGCGTCAGCGGCCCCACCCCCACGAATTCACCATGTACTACGACGCCTGATTCAGGCCCAGTGGTGTCCCTCAGGCCCCGGCAGATGCCGGGGCTTTTTTGTGCCCATCAGTGATGGCGGAGCTGTTGGATGGCACTGTCGTGCAGGCGCTGCTCATGGGCATGCCGTTCGGCCCAGACCAAGGTCTGGGAATCCACACGCTCTTCGTGGGCCAGATCAGGTTGAGCACGCCGGCGACGCAGCCAACCACTCAGGCGTCGGTCAGCCCGCTGACGATCACGCATCCAAGCGACGTAGTGGGGGTCACTGAAGCGAAGGTCTGGCCTGGCATCGGCTCTGGAATCCGACATCACATCCTCCTTGGTTAAACGCCACGTCCGAGAGGCTCTCGTGAAACCAGTCTGTAGCTGTTGCTACCGATAATCGGGTCTCTACATCACTCGTGATGCAGGTTCATCTGGATACCGAGCAGTGGGCGTGGAGCCTGACTCGCAGCGACCGATGCAATCAGCTGAAATGGGATGCCCCACGCCCATCGCCCTGCAGCCATGGCTGACGCCGTCACCAAGCTCGCCTACGAGGCCCTTCAGCAGGGCAAGAGCCTGGTGGGTGTCGCCCACAAGGAAATCAGCACCCGGCTGATGGAACTAGTGGCGCCTGCTGGAGCCCCGAAAACGCTGCCGATCCCGCCGCAGATGCTGAAGGATCTGCAGGCCTCCCACAAGGCCTTGATGGAGGTGGATTGGCAGGAAGCCGAAGAAGGTCTGTATCCCACCGCATTGCTGTTCGATGCGCCCTGGGGAGACTGGGCGGCGCGCTACCCCTTGGTGTGGCTGGATATGCCCAGCACCTGGACGCGCCGCTCGGAGCGCAATGTGCGCGATTTGCCCAGGGATGTCGAGACCGACAACTATCCCGACTACTACCTCCAGAACTTCCACCACCAAACCGACGGCTACCTGAGCGATCACTCGGCATCGCTCTATGACCTCCAGGTGGAGATCCTGTTCAACGGAACGGCCGATCCGATGCGGCGCCGGGTGATCAAGCCCCTGGTGCAGGGATTGCGGGCCTTTGCCGATCGTCCCGCCAGCAGCCTGCGGGTGCTCGATGTGGCCACCGGCACAGGACGGACCCTGCATCAACTGCGCTCTGCCCTGCCCAACGCCCAGCTCGTGGGTCTGGACCTCTCCAGTGCCTACCTGCGTCAAGCCAACCGCTGGCTCTCCCAACGGCCCAGTGAGCTTCCACAATTGGTGCAGGGCAATGCCGAAGCAATGCCCTTCGCTGAAGGAAGCATGCAAGGGGTGACCTGTGTGTTCCTGATGCACGAGCTCCCGGCGGAAGCGCGCCAGGCCGTTCTGGATGATTGTTTCCGCGTGCTGGAGCCGGGGGGAGTGCTGGTGCTCGCCGATTCGGTGCAGCTGTCTGACTCGCCTCAATTTGAGGTGGCGATGGACAACTTCCGACGGGTCTTCCATGAGCCCTATTACCGCGACTACATCGGCGATGACATCAACGGCCGTCTCAGCGCCGCCGGCTTCAGCGGAATCCGCGCCAGCTCCCATCTGATGACGCGGGTCTGGACTGCCACCAAGCCCTGACAGAACCGCTCCAACGGCCTTCATCACCCATAGGGTCGCGCAAACAGCGGATGGTGATGAGCAACCCCTTCACAGTGCGTTGGCTCACGGGCTGGACCTTCCAGACCGTGTTGATGGAGGGGCAAATTCAGGTGGAAGCCCATGGCTTCGGCATCTGTTTGCGTAGTGCCGTGCGGCAGGGAGAAAGTCCGGTCGCGGCAGCCGATCGGCTCGTGTTCGCCGAAGACCAGCGACGCCGCGCTTTGCACAAGGCCTGGCTTCGCGGCGAGCGCCTCAATGAACTGCCGGAACCGGCCGCCCTGGTGGCCGCGGTCCCAGAGCCTGCTGCCGAACAGGTGCCTCCCCTGGCCAGCCTTTCACTGATCAAGGTGGCGGCCTGAACCTCAGGGCCGCAACAACAACGCCGCGCAGGCCCCCACGCCGCCCCAGCGCAGGAACTGCCACAACCAACGCTCCTGGGGCTGTTGAGCACGCAGCGGAGCGGGAAGCGGGTCGAGCAAACGCTGGGCCGCAGCCATGCGCTGCCGCAAACGACGGGCGTGGAGACTGTCGTCCTGGGTGCTGAGGCGCTCAGCTCTCGACACCTGGGCCAGCAGGTTGGCCAGCTGATGCAGCCAGCGGATCGGTTGGTAGGGGGAGCGCGGTCTCTGCTGCATGGCGTCAGGATGGCGCCACGCCAAGGCATTCGTCCAGTGCAGAGTCCATCCAGCGAAGGGAGCGCCAAGCGGTGGCCCGCCGGCAGTCAGGAGCTGGCTCGAAAGCTGCATCAAGAGTTGAGCATTGGCAACCACCAGTGGCATGCACTCAAGGGTCAACCGCAGCGCCGGGCTGCCGAGCAGCTCAGTGCTGCACTCGTGCAGCTGTTGGATGAAGACAACAGCCCGGCTGCCGCTGGGACCACAACGCAACGCCTGCAGGCGCTTGCGCTGGTAGAACATGCCCTCGGGTGGCTGAAAGGGGACCTGCGCGATCCGGGCTGCCCCAGCCACGGGCGTTAAGCAGCGCGGCGGACCGCCACCTGAACCCGATTGCCGCGGCGACTCCAGCGCACATCCTCGAAGCACTGGTGCATCAAGAAGATGCCCCTTCCACCGACAGCATCGGGACGATCAGGCAGCACCCCGGTGCGGACCTGAATCGGCACGCCACAGCCTTCGTCTTGCACCTGAAAGACCAGCCAATGGGGGGTGAGGATGCGCCGCACCCGCAAACACTTGCTCGGATCGCCGCCATTGCCATGGCGCACAGCATTCACGAGCACTTCCTGAAGGCCCAGTTGCAGCGCAGCGAGCTGATCCGCGCAGCTGATCGGCTCGAGCAACAACTCCAGCAGCGGAGCCAGGTGAAGAGTGGATGGGGTGATGTAGTCAGCCCAACGCAGCGCCATGGAACCCCTGAGGGGGAAACAGCGGTTGGTTTGACACTACCGCCGCTGCGGCAGTCGGGCTTCAGCTCGCAGCGCGTTGTTGCACGCCGGGATGGGAGAGAAGGGCATCCATCAAACGAACCCCCCGCAACTGATTCACCAGGGGGAGATGCCCTTCCGGAGCCTCCAGAGACCAGGTGAAGGCCTTGGGATAGCGCGTCCAGATGCCGGCCTGCTTCCAGCCGATGCGCGGCCAGAGTCGATCCCAGCGACCACCGAGGCTGCGCAGCAGGCGCAACTGCACGGAAAAACCGAAGCGGGCCTGGGAGAAGCACACCCAGAGGCGATCCAGCCCCTCCAGGTCGGAGGCCGCCATCGGCGGCACCTCGGAGTAATAGACGTAGCCGCGCTTGACGGCATCGGAGCCGGCCAGCTCACGCAGATGCTCACTGGTGAGGCGATCGGCCTCTTCAAAGTTCTGCTCGATCAAGGCCCGCTGCAGTGGGGCGTAGTCGAGGCCTTGGGCACTGCTAACGGCCAGCCATCCCTCTGGGTAGCGACTCCAAAAGGCTTCAGAGAGGCTGTCCGGTTGCGACACCAGGAGCTGGATCAGGGTGCCTGCGGCCCAGTCATCTCCGGTGGCATCAAAGCGATCCAGGCGATCCGCGATCAGTGGGCGCAGCTCCTGGCTGCGCTGCTGCAACTGGGGCAGCAGTGAGCGGCGCTGCCGGGCAGCCGCGGAGACGAAACGCTCCAGCAACTGATCAGCGCTGACCGTGGTCGTGACAGGGGGTCCGGAAAGCATGGAAACGGGCTGACCTGACAGGGAGGCAGCGTTGGCCCACTATGTCAGGCATTGCAATGGGGCCATGGCTGAGCGGCTGGCGATTGACCCCTTCCTGCAGAGCGAAGGGGTGCTGGTGGATGTGCGCTCACCGGCTGAGTTCGCGCAGGGGCACATCCCCGGTGCCCGAAACCTGCCGCTATTCAGCGATGAGCAGCGGGCGGAGGTGGGAACGAGCTACAAGCAGCAGGGCCGACAAGCCGCGATCCAACTCGGTCTGAGCCATGTGGGTCCGAAGCTGGCGAGCCTCGGCGAGCAACTCCGTCAGTGGAGTGAGCAGGCTCCGGCTGTCCCCCTACGGATTCACTGCTGGCGCGGAGGGATGCGCTCCGCCAGTGTGGCCTGGCTGGCGGAAACCCTGGAGCTGCCCAGCGTGCTGCTGGAGGGGGGATACAAGCACTACCGCCGCTGGGTGCTGGCGCTGATGGAGGACCCCTGGCCGCTGCGGCTGCTGGGGGGGCGCACCGGCACAGGAAAAACCGACCTCCTGCAGGCCCTTGGCAGCCGGGGAGTGGCCGTGATTGATCTCGAGGGGCTGGCGCACCACCGCGGCAGCAGCTTCGGCAACCTGGGCATGCCCCCCCAGCCCAGCAGCGAGCACTACGAAAACAAGATCGCCGCGGAGCTGAGTCAGCTGCGGAGTGCTCCAGAGATCTGGCTGGAAGCTGAAAGTGCCCAGGTGGGGCGCTGCCGGATCCCCGCTGGCCTCTGGCGCCAGATGCAAGCAGCACCGTTGCTGGAAATCAGCCGCCCGATTGAGCAACGCCTTGACCAGCTGGTGGCTGTCTACGGGAGTCAGGATCCAGGGGCTTTGGCGGAGGCCACCCAGCGCATCGCCCGGCGACTGGGGCCCCAGCGCACCAAGGCAGCGCTGGAGGCCATCGCCCTCGCCGACTGGCGCGGCGCTTGTGCGCAGATGCTGGATTACTACGACCGCTGCTACGACCACGAGTTACAGCGGCAGGGCTTGTTGGGACAGGAGGAGCTGGGGCAGATGTCTGCGGCTGAGGCCGCCGATCACCTGATCAGCCGCCAGCGCTTCCTTCAGATGGCCGAAACGGGATCTCTAGGATCATCCTTTCCATGAACGGGCGATGGCCGCGATCCAGTTCTTCCCCGGTGTCGATGAGCCCGTCGTTCCCGACATCCGCATGACCCGCTCCCGCGATGGGCGCACCGGCCAGGCGATTTTCGTGTTCGATCAGCCCCAGGCCCTCTCACCCGAAAGCATGGCGGACATCGGCGGCATGTACATGCTCGATGAAGAGGGTCAGATGGTGACCCGCGATGTGAACGCCAAATTCGTCAACGGCAAGCCGGCGGCTCTCGAGGCGACCTACACCTGGAAAACCACGGAAGACTTCGAGCGCTTCATGCGCTTTGCCGAGCGCTACGCCCAAGCCAATGGCCTCGGCTTTGAGCAAAACAAGGAAGACAACGCCGAGACTGACGCCGAAGGCTGAACGCCGCTAAAAAGGCCCGAGTCAGGCAACGTCAGTGAAATTCGGCCAGTGGCTCGGATTGATCGCCACAGCAGCAGCCCTTCTGCTGTTGTGGAACTTCCGAGATGTTCTGCTGTTGCTGTTTGCGGCGGTCGTGCTGGCCATGGCCCTGTGCACGCTCGTTGGCGTCGTGCAAACCCGCCTCGGCTGCAAGCGCCCCCTGGCGCTGGTGGCCAGCTTGATGGGTCTGCTGGGCCTGGTGGTGGTCGCCGTGGCTGTGGTGGTGCCACCCTTCATCTCCCAGTTCCAGGAGCTGCTGCGCCAGATCCCAACAGCGCTCGCGCTGGCGACCCAGATGCTGCGGCAGGGGCTGGATCAGAGCTCCCAGATGCTCTACGGCAAGGAAGCCCTGCAATGGCTGCAGCAGAGCTGGCACTCCCAAGGCACGGGCGGCCTGGATCCGACGACCGGCGTGCTTCGGCTGTTGGGCATCGCGGGAAACCTGGGCAGCGGATTGCTGGAGCTGCTGTTCGTGCTGGCGGTGAGCGTGATGATCGCGATCCAGCCGATCGCCTACCGCGAGGTGGCGGTGCTGCTGCTGCCATCGTTCTATCGCCGTCGCTTTCGGCAGGTGCTGCTGCTCTGCGGTGAGGCCTTGAGCAGCTGGATGGCCGGGGTGTTGATCAGCTCCCTGTTCGTTGGGGTCCTGGCGGGGATTGGCCTGTCTCTGCTGGGGGTGAAGCTGGTGGCCGCCAATGCGCTGCTGGCCGGTCTGCTCAATGTGATCCCGAACGTGGGTCCCACCTTGAGCACCGTGTTCCCTCTATCGGTGGCGCTTCTCGACTCTCCCTACAAAGCGCTGGGTGTCTTGGCGCTCTACGTGGTGGTTCAGCACCTCGAGAGCTACCTGATCACCCCTTCGGTGATGCATCACCAGGTCAAGTTGCTCCCGGGGCTCACCCTGATGGCGCAGTTCCTGTTCACCGTGGTATTCGGGCCGCTCGGGCTGCTGCTGGCGCTGCCCCTGGCGGTATGTCTGCAGGTGCTGGTGCGGGAAATCCTGATCCGTGATGTGCTCGACCGCTGGCGCCGCCCCAGAACTGCCCTGCCATGACCCTGCGAAGCCTTCTCGCCCTGCTCTCTCTGGTGGTGGTCGGGCTGCTGGCCTGGGAACTGCGTTGGGTGCTGCTGGTGCTCTTCGGAGCGGTGGTCTTGGCTGTGGCCCTGGATGTGCCCGTGAGCTGGCTGCGGCGGATTGTGCGTCTCAATCGCCCCATGGCGCTGCTGGTGGTCGTTCTGCTGATCGCAGTGCTCGGTTGGCAGCTGGGACAGCTCCTGTTGCCGGAACTGCTGGAGCAGCTCAACCAGCTCAGCCAGCTGATCCCTGCAGTGGTGACACGGCTGAGCGAGTTGATCGGCGGCATCGCCGGCCTGAACAACCTGGAGCGGCAACTGGCTCCGTTGCTCACCCTCGACAGGCTTCAGCCCCTGGGCAGTCAACTGCTGGGGGTCGCGGGCGGTGCGGCCAGCGGCACGATCTTGCTGCTGTTGATGGCGTTGCTGGCGCTGCTGCTGGCCCTTGACCCCCGCAGTCATCAGCGCCTGCTGCTGTCGATCACCCCCGCCCATTTCCGTCCGCTGGCTCAAGAGTTGATGGGCGACTGTCGTCAGGCTCTCGGGGGCTGGTTGGCAGGAATGACCATCTCAGCCGCCTTGGTGTTTGTGCTCACCTGGGCGGGACTGGCTGCCCTGAAGGTGCCCCTGGCATTGCTGAGTGGGCTGATCTGCGGGCTGCTTACCTTTGTGCCCACAATCGGTCCCACCCTCGCGACCCTGCTACCGGTGGCGGTGGCGCTGTTGATCTCCCCGAGCCTGGCCGTGCAGGTGATCGTGCTGCGGCTGGTGCTGCAGAACGGGGAAGCCTTCCTGCTCACGCCCCTGCTACTGAGCCGCACCGTGAACCTGCTCCCCACCGTGGCCCTGATGGCTCAATTGAGCCTTGGGGCACTCCTGGGATTGCCGGGTGTCCTGCTAGCGTTGCCGTTGGTGGTGGTGCTGCAGGTGCTTTCCCAGCGGGTGCTGGTGGAGCAGATCATGGATCGCTGGCTCTAGCGCCTTAGCAGGGCTGGGGTCAGCAGCAACACCGCGACCGCCAGCGGGTGATGCAAAGGAATCATTGAGAGGCTGGTCCAGGTGAAGTGATCTGCCAGCAGTTGCAGCTCTGCGCGCAGATCCCAGAGGGCCAGGACCGCAAGCAACAGGGGCACCCCACGATCCGCAACGGCGGTGGCGCCCGTGCGGATCGGAAATCTCATCGACGTGCCAACAGGGGCAACAAGGTTGGAGCAATGCCGATGCTCGACCAGCTGCCCACGGCAATACCCACGGTGAGGGCCACGGCGAACCAGAACAGGCTGCCGCCGCCAAACAGCAATAGGGCAAGCAACGGCAGCAGGGTGGTGAGGGAGGTGTAGAGGGAGCGGGTGAGGGTGGCATCCACGGCCACATCCACCTGATCGCTGAGGCTCATCCCCTGTAACGCGCGTTTTTGCTCACGAATCCGATCGAAGATCACCACGGTGTCATTCACCGAGTAACCGGCCACGGTGATCAGAGCAACAGCGAAGAGAGAATCCACCTCGATACCGCGCAGCAGCCCCAGCCAGGCGAACACCCCACAGGTGATCAGCACGTCGTGGGCCAGGCAGAGCAGTGCTAGGCCAGCGTAGATGCCGTCGTAGCGAAAGCTGATGTAGACAGCGATCGCCGCAAAACTCACCAGCAGTGACACCAAGCTGCCCTTGAGCAGCTGGCTGCCGAGGGTGGGGCCGATGGTGTTGACCGAAAGCTGCTGGGGGTTGACCTTGCCGATCAGCGGTTCAAGCCCCTCGAGGAGGACCTGGGTCTGCTCAGGCTCCAGATCAGGCAGGCGCAGATCCACCGAGCGGCCGCGATCCAACACCTGGACCCCCGCATTGCCGAGGCGTGGGGCAGCCTGGCCATCACTCTCCGGCAAGGTCAGGGCGTCTAACTGCTTCTGAACCGCCTCTGCATTGAGCGCGCTGCAGGATTCTGGGGCGCAACTGCGCTCAATCTGGATCTGGGTTCCGCCGGTGAAGTCGAGACCGGGGCGCAGGGGAGCTGCGATCTGGGGATTGCTCCAGCAGAGGGCCATGCCCACAACGCTGAGCAACACCGCCAACCCGGAAATCAGCCAGCCCTGGCGGCGAATCCGGCTGATGCGGAAGCCCAGCCTCAGATCGGAAGTGGAAACAGACATTCAGGCAGCACCCCCAGGCAGTTGTGAGGCGGGCAGGAAGTAAGTGGGGCGCCGCAGGCCGGAGTAGCCCATCAACAGGCGGAGCAGGCTTCGGGTGCAGGTGAGAGCCGTGAACAGGCTCAACAGCAGACCGAGACCGAGGGTGACCGCGAATCCCTTGATCAGGCCCGTTCCCAAGGCGAACAGGGCGGCGCAGCTGATCAGGCCGGTGACATGGCCATCAAGGATGGAGGAGAAGGCCAGGGAGAAGCCCGAGTCAATCGAGCGGATCAGGGTATTGCCACCCCTGAGCTCCTCCTTGACGCGCTCAAAGATCAGCACGTTGGCATCGACGGCGATGCCGATCGAAAGAATGAAACCAGCAATGCCAGGCAGGGTCAGGGTGACCGGGATCAGGGCATAAAGCGCCAGGTTGAACAGGGAATAGAGGGCCAAAGCCACCACGGCCACCGCACCGGGAAGGCGGTAGACCACCACCATGAACACCGCCACCAGTGCAAGACCGAACAGGGCGGCCTGAAGGCTGCGCTGCACGTTCTCGGTACCCAGCGTGGCGCCGATGGTGCGCTGCTCAATCACTTGAACCGGCAGAGGCAGGGAGCCACCACGCAGTTGCACCTCCAGATCGCGGGCTTCTTCCGCCGTGAAATTGCCCGTGATGCTGGCGGCGCCACCACTAATCCCCGCGGGCTTGAACTCGGGGCCCACGCTGGCTTCGCTGATGGAGCGTCCATCCAGCACGATCCCCAACAGCTGAGGGGTGCCGGCAATGCTCTTGGTCAAGGCGGCGAACTTGCGGCCGCCCTCAGTACTGAAGCTCAGGGTGACATCCCAGGCGTTGCCGGTGTCCTGTTGGCGCCGACCCGCCCCGGTGAGGTCCTTACCGGTGAGCTCAGCAGGTTCGTAGAGGGCGACGATCCTGGTGTTGACCTCGGCGAGCAGCGCCTCCAGTTGCTCGCTCTCACTGCTGCCGACCGGCACGGTGACACCGAGCTCCCGCAGCAGCTGGGCCAGTTCCTCGGCCTTCAACGAGGGCTCACCGGCCTTCTCGGTTCCAACCGCCTTCTGCCGATCGAGCACATCCTTGGCCTGCCGCTTGAGCTTCAACAGCCCAGACATCTCACGCTCGGTGCCCGGCTTCTGGCCACGGAACTCCAGCAGCGCAGTGGTGCCGAGCACCTTGGCGGCGCGACTTGGATCCTGCTCACCCGGTAACTGGAGCAGCAACTGGTCGTCGCCGATGGTCTGCAGGGTGGACTCACTCACCCCGAGACCATTGATGCGGCGATCGAGCACATCCTTAACGGCTTCCAGCTGTTCGCTCTGAACCCGTTTGATCGCACCGACCGGCATCACCTGCAGGGTGAGCTGGCTACCGCCGCGCAGATCAAGACCGAGCTGCAGCGGGAAGCTGGCCAGCACCGCAGCGGCGGCGAAGGCCAGGGCCAGAATCAGGGCAAGCCACCCTTGTTGACGCGCCATCAGACCTGGCCAGCCTTGAGAGCCTTGGCGGCCTCAACGATTTGATGGGGCTGAATGATCGTCAGGTTCTCGAGGGTGCCGTTGTAGGGCGTCGGAATGTCCTGGGAGGACAGACGCACCGGACGGCAGTCGAGATCGTCGAAACACTGCTCGGTGATCAGGGCGATCAGCTCGGCGCCGATGCCTCCGGTCTTCATGCACTCCTCCACCACCAGCACCTTGTGGGTCTTGCGGATGGAACGGGAGATCGTCTCCATATCGAAGGGCTTGAGGCTGATCAGATCGATCAACTCCACGCTCACGCCGTCTTTTTCCAGCTGCTCCACCGCCTTGAGGCAGTGGTGGCGCATGCGCGAATAGGTCAGGATCGTGACATCGCTGCCCTCCTGCACCAGATCCGCCTGATCGAGGGCACAGGTGTAGTCGCCGCTGGGGATCTCCTCGCTGAGGTTGTAGAGCAGTACGTGCTCGAAGAAGAGCACCGGGTTGTTGTCACGGATGGCGGCCTTCATCAGGCCCTTGGCATTGGTGGGGGTGCTGACCGCCACGATCTTGATGCCGGGCACGGCGTGGAAGTAGGCCTCGAGGCGCTGGCTGTGCTCGGCGCCGAGCTGACGGCCCACACCGCCGGGACCGCGCACCACAGCAGGGATGGTGAAGTTGCCGCCACTGGTGTAACGGAGCATCCCCATGTTGTTGGAGATCTGGTTGAAGGCCAGGAGCAGGAAGCCCATGTTCATGCCCTCGACGATCGGCCTCAGACCGGTCATCGCGGCGCCCACGGCCATGCCGGTGAAGGCGTTTTCGGCAATCGGGGTATCCAGCACCCGCAGCTCGCCGTACTTGTCGTAGAGGTCCTTGGTGACCTTGTAGGAACCGCCGTACTGGCCAACGTCCTCACCCATCACACAGACATGGGGGTCGCGAGCCATCTCTTCGTCGATGGCCTCTCGCAGGGCGTTGAAGAGAAGGGTCTCTGCCACGGTTGAAAAGCGGTTCCGGCACTGGACCGGGGTGGGGCCAACTTATCTCAGCCGCCCGCAGCAAAGGTCGCCAACAACAGCACCGACAACAGCATTCCTGGCGAAAGCAGCAGCACCAGCAGCTGCAGGTCGTGGCCCGTCATGGCAGAGAAGTCAGCCCGTATGCGCACGCTAGGGGGTTTCTTCGGCCTGGTTCCAACCCGGTAAGAGGCTGCGGATAAATGTCAGAAACAGACCCAAGCCCACGAAGGCGAAGGTGAACGTGGCCAAAAAGCTCATGCCCACGATCAGGGTCTTCATGAACACGGCAATGCTCTGGGCGAAGCGGGCGTCGTAGTGGGGCGGGTGCTCGGCGTAGTAGCCGACCACACGGCTGGAGAGCTGCAGCGCCAGCCAGCCCATCCCAAAGCTGGTGAGCGAACCGCTCAAAAAGCTCAACGGCCCCTTGCGCTGCCGCACCGGTTGCCCTGTCGCCTGCTCGGTTGTTGGAGATGGGCTGGAGTTCGGCTGCGAACTGGTTTCGCTCACGGCGCGCTGCTGAGGGCGTTCAGACCAGGGTCGCACCGGAACCGGTGCAGCGGCAGACCCAGGCCTCAAAGCCAGCCTGCTGCAGCGATGAGGCCAGATCGGCGCGGGCCTGCTCCGCCAGGCTGCGATCGGGGAAGAGGGCAAACAGGCTCGGGCCCGATCCGCTCATCGCGACGGCCACGGCTCCCTGCGCCCGGCGCAGCAGCTCCAAACCGGCCCGCACGCTCTCCACCTCCGGCTCGACCACCTGCTGCAGGTCATTGCGGATGGCGGGAAGGCTGAGCTCGCCGCGCAGAGCCGCCAGCAACGGCCCCTGCCGCAGCAGCTGCCGGCGCTGTTCGAAGTCGCTCTCCTGCTCGAGGTAGAAGTCGCCCCGCTGCTCGCGGCAGCGCCCGTAGGCCCAAGGGGTCGACACGCTGGCCTCGGGGTGCTTGATCAGCAGCACGGCCAAAGCCGGTGGCTGCTCGAGGGGCATCGGCTCCAGCTGCTCGCCCCGGCCAAAGCAAAGCTGGGTGCCTCCATCGATGCAGAAGGGCATATCGGAACCGAGCTCCGCCGCCATCGCCAACAGCTGATCACGGCTGAAGCCGCAACCCCACAGGGCATTAAGGCCCACCAGAGCCGCTGCTCCATTGCTGGAGCCGCCCGCCAGCCCCGCACCGATGGGGATGCGCTTGCTGAGCTCCATCGCCACCCCCAGCTCCGGCAGGCCCACCCGGGCCTTGAGGAGTTCCGCCGCCTTCACGATCAGGTTGCCGCCGTCGGTCGGCAGATCGGAGCGATCGCAGCGCAGGCTCACCGCTCCATCAGCCGTGGGCCTGAGGCGCAGCGTGTCCACCAGATCGAGGGTCTGCATGACCATCGCCAGCTCGTGGAAGCCATCGGAACGCAGGCCGAGCACCTCCAGGTGCAGGTTGATCTTGGCGGGGGCGCTGACCAGCAGCTCAGCCATGGGGGAGGAATTGCTCAAGCGTTGAGCTGATTCAAGCCCGCCGCCAAACGCACCCAATGGGCAGGCGAGACCTCCTGCGGTCTTTGCTGCAGGGCGACCTCCGCCGCCTCGACCCAAGCCTGAAGAGCCTCTGCTGGCAACAGACCTGAGAGGGTGTTGCGCAGCATCTTGCGGCGGGCCGCAAAACAGCGGCGCAGCAGCATCTCCACCGTTCTGGCCAGGGCCGGATCCAGTCGCTGATCGGCGGGCAGGGGATCGAGGGCCACCACTTCACTCATCACCTTCGGGGGCGGCTGAAAGCAGCGGGGCGGCACCGGGCACACCGTGCTGCAGCGGGCCAACAGCTGCATCCGCACACTCAACGCGGAAAAGGCGCTGCTGCCGGGACGGGCGCGAATGCGCTCCCCCACCTCCTGCTGCACCAGCAACACCAGGCGCCGATAGGGCCGCTCCACCGGCCGATCCAAGCGACCCACCAGGCGCTCCAGCAGTGGCCCTGTGATGTTGTACGGGATGTTCGCCACCACCGTGCTCGCCCCCGGCAACTCCACCGCCAGCACATCCCCCTCTGTGAGCTCAAAGCGCGAATCGGCGCCAAAGCGCTCCCGCAAACCCACCACCAGATCCCGATCCAGCTCCACCGCCCTCACCGCCGCCGCCGGGGAAGCCAACAACTGTTCAGTGAGGGCTCCACGCCCCGGCCCCACCTCCAGAACCGTGTCGTTGGCGTTGAGCTCCGCCGCCTCCAGGATCTGCCGCAAGACAGACTGATCCGTGAGCCAGTGCTGGCCAAAGCGTTTACGAGCGCGATGGGCCGCGAAGGACATGAACCATGCAGGAGGGCCACCTCCCACATTGCTCCTTCAGCACGAGTCTGCTGAAAACCAGCGCCCCTATCACCAGGCCGCTTAAACCCAAGGGATCCAACGCACCGGAGCACGGCTCGGCGGTAAGGGCACCAGGGCGCAGACCCATTCCCAGCGGCAGTGCCCGTAAGCCGGATGCTCACTGATCCAGAGATCAAGACTGTGGGCCAGACGCTGGCGCTTGGCGCCCCGCAAAGCGGCCGCCCCCCAGCCATCGGGTCCGCGGCGGCGGCGACCCTTGACCTCCACCAGCAGCAAACGCTGGGGCTTGTGGAGAAGCAAATCAATCTCACCCCAACGGCAAGCCCAGCGCTGTTCCAGCACTTGCCAACCGGCCTGGAGCAACAGGCGCAGGGCCCGTTGTTCAGCCCACTGCCCCGCGCGCTGCTGAGGGGTTCGTCGCATGGCCGCAGGCCTCAATCCACCCCTTGAGGATTCCCGGCGGGGCTCAGCCTGGAAGTTGCCCGCGCAGGGCCCTGAGGCAGTACTTGCAGCCTCCGGTCGTGACCAGGTGGCGTTCTGGGGTGATCGAGATCAGGCGCACCGGATGTTCTTTGCAGCGGATCTTGATCGGCGTCTTGAAACTCTTGTAGAGGATCTCGCTGTAGTCGTAGCGCTCACCAAAGCGAGCCCGGGCACGGGCCAGAAAAGTCTCGCGATCGATCGGATTCGCCATGACGCATGGTCGCGTTCGACGCTGGACAACGGAGGCACGAGCTCCGCGAGGGTAAAAGACCACCCTTCTCCAGGCGGTAGCAAGGCATGCCAAGAGCAGATGCTGCCTAGGGTTACCTCACCCCCTACGCCGCAACGATGCGCCGCTCGATCTCACCCCTGGTGCGCTCCTTGAGCCGAGCCCTGTGCAGCGTGCTCGCCCTCCTGGCCCTCACGCTGCTGCTGCCGCTGCAGCCGGCCCAGGCGGCTATGGACTACGCCAAACAGGTGCTGATCGGCCATGACTTCGCTGGTGTCGACCTGCGGGGGGCCACCTTCAATCTCACCAACCTGCGGGAAGCCGATTTCCATGGTTCTGACCTACGGGGGGCCAGCCTGTTCGGCGCCAAGCTGCAGGACGCGGATCTCTCCGGGGCCGACCTCACCGACGCCACCCTCGACTCAGCGGTGCTCGACGGCACCGACCTGCGCAATGCGGTGCTGGAGAACGCCTTCGCCTTCAACACCCGCTTCAACAATGTGCTGATTGACGGGGCTGATTTCACCAACGTGCCCTTCCGCGGTGATGTGCTCAAGGCGCTCTGCGCCAGCGCCAGTGGCACCAATCCGGTGACCGGTCGCAGCACCAAGGACACGCTGGAGTGCAGCTGAGGAGAACGCCACGATGAGCTTTGACGCCCGCAGCCTCGAGCGACTGCAGCAGCTGGGCCGCACCCTGCCCAAACCGCTGCCCAAACCCGAAACCCAAACGGATCCAGAGGGCCATCGAGGTGGAGCCAAACGCCACCGCGTTGAAACCGAAACGGACCCTCAGGCGCTGTTCGGCGAACTGATCAAGGCGAGTGAAGACGGCACGATCCCGCCTCACCTGCTGGATCGGCTACGCCAGGCCGAACGGGATCAGGAACGCAAGCGACAGAGCGCCCAACGCCAAGACCTGGAGACCCTGCAAACACAGGTCAATGCAGGGGCAGGCAGCAGCCCTGCACGTGCACGCCAGGAGGTGTTGCGACCGAATCAACAGCGCCGCAAACCGAGCAACGACGAAGAGCAGGAGCTGTACGTGGCCTTTCAACAACTGCTGCTGGAAGGCGACGACGACTGAACACAGGCAGGCTTAGTACAGATCTACTACTCTGGTGGCATGAACTGGCCGGCCGAGTCACGCCCTTGTCCCCTGCGCGCCCCGCGCCTCCCGCTGCCACTGCCCCTCGCCAGTGACACGGTGGCCGCTGGCTTTCCCAGTCCGGCTGACGACTACATCGATGTGGGGATCGACCTCAATGAGGTTCTGATTCGCCACCCCAGCAGCACCTTCTTTCTTCGGGTCAGCGGAGACTCGATGACCGGAGCCGGCATTCACCACGGTGATCTGCTGGTGGTGGACCGCAGCCTCGAAGCCCGGCCCGGCCAGATCGTGGTGGCCGTGCTCGACGGCGCCTTCACCCTGAAACAACTGGTCCGCCATCAGGGCCGGCTGCGGCTGGAGGCTGCCAACAGCGCCTATCCAGCCTTAGAGCTGCATCAATGCGGTGATGTGCAGATCTGGGGTGTCGCCATTCATGTGATCCACCCGCTCGGGCGCCATGGCTGAGGCCCTCGCCCTGATCGATGCCAACAACTTCTACGCCAGTTGTGAGCAGGCCCTGGATCCAGCGTTGCTGGGCAAACCCGTGGTGGTGCTCTCCAACAACGACGGCTGCGTGGTGTCGCGCAGCAGCGAAGCGCGGCAGCTGGGCATTGGCATGGGCAAGCCCTACTTCCAGATCGCCGAGCAACTGGAACGACACGGCGTGGTAGTGCGCAGTTCCAACTACGCCCTCTACGGCGACATGAGTCAACGGCTGATGAGCAGTCTCGAGCCCTTCGTCTCCGAATTGGAGGTGTATTCAATCGACGAGGCCTTCGTGCGGTTGCCGAGAACAGGCCATGGCGACCTGAGTGACTGGGCCAGCGAGCTGCGCAGCCGCATTCGCCACAACCTCGGCCTTCCGATTGCCATTGGGCTCGCCAGCAGCAAGGTGCTGGCCAAGCTGGCGAACCACACTGCGAAAGGCGATCACCGCCATGCCGGAGTCTTCGACCTGACGCGCTACAGCAACCACGATCCCTGGCTCGAACGCACCCCCGTTGAGGAGGTGTGGGGCGTGGGTCGACGTCTGAGCCGCTGGTGCCACATGCGGGGCATCCGCAACGCACTCCAGCTGCGGGACATGGCCAGTGGAGAACTGAAAGCCAAGGCCGGGGTGGTGGGGCTGCGCCTGCAGCTGGAACTGCAGGGCGTGAGCTGCCTACCCCTCGACGACAGTCCAAGCGCCAAACAGGAAACCTGTGTGAGCCGGAGCTTCAGCCGAGCGGTCTGCAGCGAACAGGAGCTGCGCGAGGCGGTGGCGAGCTACGTGAGCCGGGCCGCTGAAAAACTGAGGCGGCAACGGCAACGGGCCGGACGCCTCACGGTGTTTGCCCGCACCAGTCCCTTCAGTGCGGGGTTTTACAGCCAAGCCGCCAGCAGCACCCTCACCCTCGCCAGCAACGACACCGCCGTGTTGCTGCAGGCCGCCCTGCGGTTGGTACCGCGGATCTACCGGCCCCACAAACGCTTTGCCAAGGCCGGCGTGCTGCTGCAGGAGCTGCAGCCGGAAAACCAACTGCAGTGGCACCTGCTCAGCCAGCTCAGCAGTGAAGACCTGCAGCGCCGGGAGGCCTTGATGCAGAGCATCGACCGCCTGAACCACCGCTATGGCCGAGGCACTGTGCAGTGGGCCGCCTGCGGGCTGCAGCCCGCATGGATGATGCGCCGCGAACAGCTCTCCCACGCAGCGACCACACGCCTGAGCGACCTTCCCCTGGTCTGGGCCAAGGGCTGAAACAGGCTGGGTGAACGCTGATGGCGCTCAGATCTGGCCGTATTTCTGCACGCTCTGGGCCGTGCAGAACTGCTTGGCCTGCTCAATCGAATGACGCAGGTTGATGCGATCCACCACACAACCGCAGGTGTCCTGCACCATGCCCTCCGGAGGAGTTTTATTGGCCTTCTGAAAATCAGCCTTCATCGCCTTGGCGCAGCTGCTGAAAACGATCTGATCCACCATGTTCTGGGCCTGAACCGGCCGCGGCGACGCACACAGAAATGCCGCAGGAGCGGCCATGGCTAGGGCGAAAAGGACAAGCCGCATCAGACGGGAAGCGAGGCAAGCCACAACGAGATGGAACCGTCCTAACAGCGCCGGGGGGGAAGTGGGCAAAGCAACAAGTTCTGAGACATCCACGTCGCAACGGCGCAGGCAACGCTTCCTGAGGGGCTACGCGGAGAGACTTTCTTCGCTGAGGGTCTCCTCATAACTGGCACGGCGTTGTGAATCAAGATGCGCAATGTGCTTACGTTCGTTGTAGTAGAGGTCTTGAAAACGCAGCGCATCGCGGTTGAGATCAGCAAACATGCTGTCAATGCGACTCTCCATGTCAATTCCAGAATCCCCCGATGCCGCAGCGGCCGGGCTCTGGCTGTCATCGAGCAGGCGGGCAATGCAGCGCTCCAAGGTCTCCAGGCGCTGAGAGCTCCAGGCGTTCAACAGGTGACGGCAGCGCTTCACGCTGCGCTGACGCTCCAGGGCTGCGGTGGCGCCGCGCAACTGCAGGGAGGGATTCTGCAGGGAGAGTCGCTGCACATCACTGGGCTCCAGCAGCGGAGTCAGGCGGGCCAGGAGCTCCGAGGGAGCTTCGGAATCCACCAACAGCAGCTGGTCACTGAGCAGACGGGGTAAATCGAGATCCGCCAGATCAGAGCCGGGATCAACACCACGGTTGATCGCTTCCAGGCGACCGACACCGAGGTTGTCCTCCTCCAGAGCACTGATGGAGGCCCAGAGCTGACGGTGATGGGAGATGGCGAAATCGTCGAGTTCCCGGCGCCGCAATTCAGCCCGGATCAAACCGCGATGGCCCGGGCAATGGAGATAGAGCCGCAGCAGTTCCGCCTCAGCTCGCTCACGAAGGCCGGCCTCTTCCGGCTGCTCCCAGCGACGGGAGCGGCCATGCCAGCGCTGCCCCTTGACCTGCTGACGCAGGTCGTCCTCGAGCTGTAGGGCCAGCCGGGCCTGTCCGCCGCTGAGACGCTCCGCCACCTGCTGCAGGTAACGGGAGCGGACCGCACTGGCCGGCAACTTGCCCAGAAGAGCCACCAGATCGGTGACCGCCTTCTGAAACTGATCGGCCTTCGAGAGATCGCAGCCCTCGAGCACCTGCTCGATCTGCCAATCGAGCCAGAGGGGTGCCTGATCAAGAAGGGAGCGGTAATCAGCGCGGCCGTGATCTTTGAGGAATTCATCGGGATCCTTGCCACTGGGGAGGTGGAGCACCCGCAGCTCAAGCTGCCCCTGCAGGGCGAGCTGTTCCACCTCCCCAATCGCGCGCTGGGCCGCACGGACACCGGCCCCATCGGCATCAAAATTGAGGATCAAACGCTTGCCATCGCAGCAGCGGCAGAGCTGGGTGATCTGCTGACTGCTGAGGGCCGTGCCAAGGGCCGCCACCGCATTGGTGATGCCGGCGGCGTGCAGAGCAATCACGTCGAAGTAGCCCTCCACCACCACCGCGCGATCGTCTTTGCGAATGGCGTTGGCCGCTTTGTCGAGGCCAAAGAGATGCTTGCCCTTCTCAAAGACCTCCGTTTCCGGGGAGTTGAGGTATTTGGGTTCTCCACCATCAAGACTGCGGCCACCAAAGCCGATGATCCGGCCCTGGCGATCGGCAATCGGCACCATCACCCGATGGCGGAAACGGTCGTAGAAGCCATCGCCTCCTCGGCGCGGCACCACCAACCCGGCAGCCTCCAACAGCTCGGGGGCGAGCCCCTCCACTTGCTGCAGGTGGCTCAGTAAGCCATCCCAACGTTCCGGGGCATAGCCGAGGCCAAAGCTCTCGAGGGTGGCTTCCTGCAGACCTCGACTGTCCTTGAGGTAGCGCAAGGCCGCGGATCCCTCGGGACTTCGCAACTGGCTTCGGAACCAACCGGCCGCAAGGGCGAGGGCCTTGTGCAGCTGATCGCGGCGGGAGAGCTGCTGCCGCAGGCGCTCCTGCTGGGGACCCTCCAGGGTCTCCACGGGCAATTGATATTTCCGCGCCAGCTCCAGCACCACATCGCTGAAGCTCTGGCGCTGAAGCTCCATCAGGAACTTGATCGAATTGCCACCAGCGCCACAGGAGAAGCAGTAGTAGAACTGCTTGGCCGGAGACACCGTCATCGACGGAGACTTGTCGTCGTGGAAGGGGCAAATCCCGACGAATTCCCGACCTTTCTTCTTGAGCACCACGTGCTCACCCACCACATCGACGATGTCAGCGCGTTCCTTAACGGCCTCGATCGTGCGGGGATGGAGGCGGGGAACTGACACGCTCCGGTCTCAGGTGACGCTCCAGGATGGCAGGGCTGCCCTGTGGATGCTGTCCAGCACGCTGAGCTTCAGCCTGATGGGGGTTTGCGTCAAGGCCCTCGGCGGGCGACTGCCGGTGGCCGAAGTGGTGATGGCTCGCTCCGCGGTGAGCCTGGTGTTGAGCGTGGTGATGCTGCGGCAGGCGGGTTTGAACCCCTGGGGCACACGCAAAGGCTTACTCGTGTTGCGCGGGGTGATCGGCACGGGCGCCCTGTTCTGCGTGTTCGCCGCCCTGGCGGAGCTGCCCCTCGCGCCAGCGACCGTCTTGCAGTATTTGCAGCCCACGTTCACCGCGGTTCTGGCCTGGCTGCTGCTGGGGGAGAAGGTGGGAGCTGCGGTCATGGGGGCCGCGGTTCTCGGATGGCTGGCGGTGGTGGTGCTCAGCAATCCCGCAGAGTTGACTGCCCTATTGGGGCCCCTCGGCAGCGCGCTCCTGGGGCAGCAGGGCAGCGCGCTGCCCTTGAGCGGTGTGCTGCTGGCCCTAGCCGGTGCCCTGCTGTCGGCCTGTGCCTACGTGAGCGTGCGAGCCCTCGGGCGCAGTGAACATCCCCTGGTGATCGTGTTCTATTTCCCCCTGGTGGGCCTGGTGCTCACGCTGCCCTTGGTGATCGCCAATCCGATCTGGCCCACGGGCTGGGAAGCCCTGGCCCTGGTGGGAGTGGGGTTGTTCACCCAGTTGGGACAGATCGGCATCACCAACGGCTTGTTGGGGATGCCGGCGGCAAGGGCCACGGCCATGAGCTATGTGCAGGTGCCCCTCGCCGCCCTGTGGGGTTGGCTGTGGTTCCAGGAGCCCCTCGATCCCGACACCGCCACCGCAGCAACCCTGGTGTTGCTGGCGACCCTGCTGAGCCTCAGACGGTCTCGCCCTTCAGCGGCAGAGGGTCAATGAGCCAGTCCTGACTGGTGCCGTCGCCACTGCCACTGGGCCTGGCCAGACGCCAGCTCTGACCGCGTTCACCCCGCTGCAGATAGAGATCGAAGGCGCTGTCCACCCGGATCGGATCACCGGCCAGGCGCCAATCGAAACGGCCACGGAGGTGGAGCCCCTTGCTGGAGCCAATCGTCATGGCCTCCTGCGACTCCACGCGAACGCGGCTGACCTGGGGAGGGCCCGCCGCCTCCAGGGTGAGGGCATCGGCGATCGAACGCTGAGTCAGATCGATCTGGAGCGCCAGGGCTGAGAGCAGCACCTTCTGGGAGGGCTGAGCAGTACCGCAGGCACTGAGGCTGAAGGCCAGAACCACTGGAAGCAACAGGGCCAAGCCCCGCTGCACCAGCCTGAGGAGCGGTTGAACAACAACGGCCAGGGTTGTCAGACCGGGCAGCATGAGCGGCAGATAGCGTCTCCCCATGATCGGCTGGCTGCAAGGGGAACTCAGCGATCGCTGGCAACAGAACAACCGTTGCGGCCTGCTGCTCGTGTGCGCAGGGGTGGGCTATGAGGTGCAAATCCCTCGTCGCCACTGGGATCAGCTCGGCAGCCTGGGGGAAACCACAACGTTGCATGTGCATCAGCTGATCCGTGAGGACAGCTGGACGCTCTACGGCTTTCAGGCCCGTCATGAACGGGATCTGTTCCGCGAATTGGTGGCGGTTAGCGGGGTGGGCCCGCAAATGGCCCTCGGGCTCTTGGGGCAATTGAGCGGTGAAGAGCTCGTGCGGGCCATCGTTCAGGCCGACCTGCGGCTGCTCTGCCAGGCCCCTGGCGTGGGCAAACGCACAGCAGAACGCCTGTCGGTGGAGCTGCGCACCCGCCTGCAGGAGCGATACGGCGAGAGCCTGGCCCTCCTGGCGTCTGACGACCTGAACACAGCGGAGTTGGAGTCAGCCAGCGGCGTGGCCCTCGCTCAGGGAGTGCGCGAGGAGGTGCAACTCACCCTGGCGGCCCTGGGTTACGAGGCCCTGGAAATCAACCGCGCCCTCAGGGCCGTTGCCATTCAGGGGGCAGAACTGGGGGGTGATGGGGAAGCCTGGCTGCGCGAAAGCCTGCGCTGGCTGTCGAGAGAGGTGGCGTGAGGGCCCGGTGCACACGGGGCAGTAAGTTGGTTGTTTGCACCGTCAGGGCCAGACGCCGCGCATGTCGCTCGACACAACCAAGAAGCAGGAATTGATCAACGCTCACCAAACCCACGGCACCGATACCGGTTCTGTGGAAGTGCAGGTGGCGATGCTGAGCGAGCGCATCAGCAAGCTGAGTGGTCACCTGCAAGGCAACATCCACGACTTCTCCTCCCGTCAGGGCCTGCTGAAAATGATCGGCCGCCGCAAGCGTCTGCTCAGCTACCTGCGCAGCAACAGCGAGAAGCGCTACACCGATCTGATCCAGAAACTCGGCATCCGCGGCTGAAATGGCAGGGCAGGGGAAGAAGCGCGCACGTCCGTCCGGCAGCGGCGGAGGCATTGCTCCCAGTATTCCCCCCAGCCCCGGCAAGCCCAGCGGCAGTCGTTCCAAACCTCCCAACCCTCAGGCCATTCCCCCTGCTGTGGCCAACCGCATGGCTCGCAGGGTGGCGATCGCCACGGGTATTCCCACGGTGTTGGGAATGGCCAGTTTCATTGTCAGCTATCTGGTGGTCAGCCGCGGGCTGATGGACATTCCCCCCGCCGCCACCCTGGTGACGTCAGGGGCCTTTTTTCTGTTGGGGCTCCTGGGCCTCAGCTATGGCGTGCTCTCCGCCAGCTGGGAGGAGCAACCGGGCAGCCTGCTGGGTGCTGAGCAGATCGGCGTGAACATTGGTCGACTGCGCAGCTCCTTCAAGCGGCCACCAGCTTCGAGCTGAGGCGGGCACGAAAAGCCTGGGATTCCAGACTGCTGAGGGCCGCATGGCTATCGCGCACGCAGAACTGATGGCCAAGGCGCACATAGCGGATCTGGCTGTTGTGGCTGACCATCGCGACCACTGGAACACGCACACCGGCCTCATCCTTCTCGGTGCGGTGCTGGTTCAGGCATTCCCGCAATTTGTGTTGCACCGCGATGTCACTGGCCTCCTGTCCATCGAGCTCCACAAGTAGAACCTGCAGCTCATCAATCACCCGGCAGTCATCCACGATCAGCTGCACCTGCTCATCGCGGCGGTCGACAGAGGCCCAGATCAACAGACGGGCATCCACCATCAAGTGATCGGCCAGGCGTGCATAGGTCTTCGAGAAGACCACCGCTTCACAGCTCCCACCGAGATCTTCCAGCTGCAGCACGGCCATGCGATCACCCTTGCGAGTCGTCACAGGGCGCAGAGCCGCCACCAGAGCGACAACGCTGACCCGAGCCTTGTCCGCCTGGTCGTCCAGACTTCCCAGACCAATCGGGGATAACAGCTGCACCGGTTTGGTCAGTTGCTTGAGGGGATGGTCAGAGAGATAAAAACCAACCAACTCCTTCTCCAATCTGAGCTTTTCTGTTGGGGGGTAATCATTCACCGCCGCCGCCCGCGGTGCTGTGCTGAGGTCGGAGCCGGAAGCATCCGGATCGGAAGCAGCGGCCCCGGCGAGCAGATCAAACAGATTGCCCTGACCACTGGCGCGATCACGGGCACGGGAAGCGGCCCAATCGGCCACCAACTCCAAGTCAGCCATCAGCTGTGCCCGGTTGGCCTGCGGCTCAAGAGCATCGAGGGCACCGCAATGAATCAACGCCTCAATCGAGCGGCGGTTCAACGTGTTGCCGGGAATCCGATCACAGAGATCGGCGAGGGATTGGAAGGGGCCATCACTGCTGCGGGCCTCGAGCAGCACGCGTATCGCTCCCTCACCGAGATTGCGCACCGCCGATAATCCAAAGAGAATGCGATCGCCGACCGGCGTGAAATCAATTCCCGAGGCATTCACATCCGGAGGCATCACCTCAATGCCCATGGCGTTGCAATTGGAGATATAACGCTGCACCTTGTCGGTGCTGCCCGCGTTGACGGTGAGCAGAGCGGCCATGTAGGCCACGGGATAGTGGGCCTTGAGGTAGGCGGTTTGGTAGGTCACCGCGCCATAGGCGGTGGAATGGCTCTTGTTGAAGCAGTATTCGGCGAACAGCACCATCTGCTCAAACAGTGACTCAGCCACCTTCGGATCCACACCACGTTCCGTGGCCCCGCTGACGAAGAGGCTTTGGTGTTTTTCCATCTCACTCTTCTTCTTCTTACCCATCGCCCGCCGCAGCAGATCGGCCTCCCCAAGGGAATACCCCGCCAGATCCTGCGCGATGCGCATGATCTGCTCCTGGTACACCATGATCCCGTAGGTCTCCTGAAGGATCGGCTCCAGTTTGGTGTGGGCGAAATCAATCGCCTCACGCCCATGTTTGCGGTTGATGAACTTGGGAATCAATCCGGCATCGAGAGGCCCCGGCCGGTAGAGCGCCAGGATCGAAGAGATGTCTTCCAGAGAGGAGGGTTTGAGGTCACGCACGATCTGGCGCATGCCGCTGGATTCCAGCTGGAAAATGCCTTCGAGATCACCACGGGCTAGGAGGCCGTAGGTGCCTGGATCATCGAGGGGCAGGGCATCGGGATCGACCTTCTCGCCGGTGCTCTGCTCTACCAGATCGATCGTTTTGTCGATCATGGTGAGGTTTTTGAGACCCAGGAAGTCCATCTTCAGGAGACCCATCGACTCCACATCTTCCATGAAGTATTGGGTGATCACCTGGCCGTCGTTGTTGCGCTGAAGCGGAACCACTTCATCGAGGGGATCGGCGGCAATCACAACCCCGGCGGCATGCACACCAAAGGTCTTGTTGGTGCCTTCGATCCGCATCGCCATGTCAACCCAACGCTTGACCAGCGGATCGTTCTGATATTTCTCGCGAAACTCCGGCGCTGGAGACTCGTCGCCGATCATCTCCTTGAGTTTGGCCGGCTTGCCACGCACCACGGGGATCAACTTCGCCAGACGATCGGCATCGCCATAGGGGATGTCGAGCACACGAGCCACATCCTTCAAAACCGCCTTGGAGGTCATGCGGTTAAAGGTGATGATCTGGGCCACCTTGTCTTCGCCATAGCGTTGGGTGACGTAGTCGATCACCTCACCACGGCGCTCAATGCAGAAGTCGGTGTCGATATCAGGCATCGACTTGCGCTCGGGATTGAGGAAGCGCTCAAACAGCAATCCGTTAGTGACCGGATCGATATTGGTGATTCCAAGGGCGTAGGCCACAAGGGATCCAGCAGCCGAACCGCGACCAGGCCCCACAGGGATACCGTTCTCACGGGCAAAGCGGATGTAATCCCACACCACCAGGAAATAGGTGGGAAAGCCCATCTGCTCCATCACCTGGAGCTCGAAGGCAAGCCGCTCTCCATAGAGCGCATCGAAGGCAGCTCCATCCGGCAAGCCGAGCCGATGACGCAATCCCTGCTCACTCACCTCCCGCAGGTAGCTGACGGGCGTGTGTCCGTCGGGAATCGGGAAGCGGGGCATCTGATAGCGCCCGAGAATGTCGTAGTCCTCAACCTTCTCCGCCACTAGGGCCGTATTGGCGACCGCCTGAGCCACCACGTCGGGCTCGAGGTGATCGGCAAACAGGGCGAGCATCTCCTGCTCGCCTTTGATGAATTCGGTGCCGGTGTAGCGGAGACGTTTCTCGTCGCTCACCAACTTGCCGGTGAGCACGCAGAGCAGGGCGTCGTGGGCCTCGGCATCGTTGCTGGTGAGGTAGTGGGCGTCATTGGTGGCCACCAGCGGGATCCCCAGCTCCTGGGAAATGCGCACCATCTCCACATTGACGATCCGATCTTCAGGTGACCCGTGGTCCTGAATTTCGAGATAGAAGTCATCCCCGAAGACGCCCTGATACCAGCGGGCCACATCCCTCGCCACATCAGGGCGGTTGCGCAGGATCGCCTGGGGAATCTCTCCACCCAGGCAGGCGGTGGCAATGATCAAGCCCTCGCGATGGGCCTGAAGGGTGGGTTTGTCGATACAGGCCCGTGAAAAGATGCCGCGACCGCGCATGCCGCGCAGGTGGCTGATGCTCGTGAGCTTGACCAGGTTGCGGTAGCCGACTGCGTTCTTGGCCAGCACCACCAGGTGATAACGACGCTCCTTCTTGGGTGGGTTCGGGTCATCAAGGGAGCCATTGATGACATACATCTCGTTGCCGATGATCGGCTTGACCGAGGTGCCTTTGCAGAGCTTGAGCAGCTCAATGGCGCCATACATCACCCCGTGGTCCGTCAGGGCGATGGCAGGCATGCCGAGCTCTTCGGCCCGCTTCACCATGTCCGGCAGCTGACTGGCCCCATCCAGGAGGCTGTAGTCGCTGTGGTTATGGAGGGGAACGAAGGGCAACGGCTGGAGCGCATCAAGCGCAGAGATGCTGCCAGGCTAAGCGGGAGACCCCATATTCAGGGCAACCGCAGCCTGAACCGGGGAGAACAGCACCACCAGTGGAGCCATCGCCCTCCTGATCCGTTCAGGGCACGAGAGCAGCCTGCGGCCGCGTCTCCATCACCCGTGCTGCCTGTTCGTAGTGGTACGCCACCTGCAGCAACCGCTCCTCCTCGAGAACACCGGTGATCAGCTGAACACCGATCGGCAAGCCGGACCCATCGAAGCCGCAAGGGAGACTGATGGCCGGCAGGCCAGCCATGTTGGCGGGAATGGTGAGCAGGTCAGCCAGATACATCGCCAACGGGTCCTCGCTGTGGGCACCAAAGCCGAAGGCGGTGGTGGGCGAGGTGGGGGTCAGCAGCACATCCACGGAGCCGAAGGCGCGATCAAAGTCGCGCCGAATCAGCGTGCGAACCTGCTGCGCTTTCTTGTAATACGCATCGACATAACCCGCGGAGAGGGCGTAGGTGCCGATCAGGATGCGGCGCTTGACCTCATCGCCAAAACCTTCGGCTCGGCTGCGGGCGGTCATCTCCGCAAGGCTGTTGGCCTCATCGGCACGGAAGCCATATTTGACGCCGTCGTAGCGGGCAAGATTGGCGGATGCCTCCGATGGGGCAATCACGTAATAGGTGGCGATGCCGTCGTTAAAACGGGGGCAGCTGACATCCACCAGCTCACAGCCAAGGGCCTGAAGCTGATGGGCCGCTGCCATCACTGAGGCTTTCACCTCAGGCGACAACCCTTCCGCCTCAAAGCACTCCCGCACAAGACCCACCCGCAAACCCGCCACCGGCTGAGTCAGGGCGGCGCGGTAGTCAGGAACAGGAGCCCTGAGGCAGGTGGAATCGCGGGGATCCTCTCCGGCGATCACCTGCAGCAGCTCGGCGGCATCGGCGACGCTGGTGGTGAAGGGGCCCACTTGATCCAGGGAGCTAGCAAAGGCCACCAAGCCGTAGCGGCTGACCCGTCCATAGGTGGGCTTGAGCCCAACCACTCCACAGAAGGCAGCAGGCTGCCGGATCGAACCACCTGTGTCGGAGCCGAGGGAGGCCATGCACTCCCCAGCGGCGACAGCGGCGGCACTTCCACCGGAACTGCCTCCGGGAACCTTCTCGGTATTCCAGGGGTTGCGGCTGGGTCCGAAGGCCGAGGTTTCTGTGGAGCTGCCCATGGCGAACTCATCGAGGTTGGTCTTGCCCAGCAAGACCGCCCCCGACTGCCAGAGCCGATCGGTGACCGTGGATTCGTAGGGAGGAACGAAATTCTCCAGCATCCGGCTGGAGCAGGTGGTGCGGATGCCCCGGGTGCAGAGGTTGTCTTTGATCGCCAGTGGCACCCCCGCCAAGGGAGGCAACGCCGCACCGGAGGCTCTCAGAGCGTCAATGCGATCGGCATCGGCACGGGCGCGCTCGACCGTGATCTCGGTGAAGGCATGAACGCCGGGTTCGACCGCCTCGATGCGACTGAGGTGATGGTCCGTGAGCTCCCGGGCGGACACGTCGCCGCTGTTGAGCTGCTCACGCCACTCGGCGATGCCCATCAAACCCAGACCACTAGCAAGGCTCGACGCTATCAGTCAGACCTGGCTGGGGGCGTCAGGATCCAGCCGTGATCGTCAGCGGCTCGCTGCGGCGAGCCCGGAGCACGGTGTGCTGAATCTCCGCTGCCCCCTCACTGCGTAAATCCGCGAGGAAGGGAAGCAGGGAGGCTTCGAGACTGCTGCGCCGCAGATAGGGCCCGAACCAGTAGGTCACATCCGGTTGCCGCGTTTCAACGCGAGCCCACCAGGCCAAACCAAACCCATTGGCAATGCTGCGCAGAGGCCGGATCAGGGGGGTCATTCGGGCTGGATGGGATGCGCCCATTGTGGCTGCGAATGCATCGTTCGCGGCACTCAGAGCTGGATGTCCGCAGAGAACGTCGTGCGGGGCTCGCTGGAAAGCCCCAGGGTGAGGGAGCTGTCTTCAGTGCTCTCCACGACGTTGTCGCTCAGCTCTGCGGCCTGCTGGGAGCCGAGCTCAGCGATCACATCGGCCACGATCTGCTCGGCCCGCTCCTGCTCATCAGCGCTAAAAGGCAGAACCGCAGCGTCGGCTGCTTCGTTCTCGAACTCGGGCAAACCGCTCTCCGCTGCCGCGTTCTCCGTGACGAGGTCAGGGGCAGGAGAGGCCTGAATCGCCGGAGGGGCGGGCATCTGAGGACGCACGATCCGCGGTGCCGGAGCCGTTCCACTGATCTGCTTCATCCAACCGCGGCGGGCCACCTCGTAGAGCACCATCGCCGTGGCCACCGAAGCATTCAGGCTCGGGGTGGCACCGCGAAGGGGAATGCGCACCAGCTGATCGCAGTGCTTGCGGGTCAGCATCGAGAGACCGGAGCCCTCCGAGCCGGTGACGATCACCAGCGGACCATCGAGATCGGCATCGCTGAGGGACACGCTGCCTTCACCGGCCAAACCGATCACCCGATACCCCTCCTGCTTGAGGGTGTCGAGCGCCCGGTTGAGGTTGACCACCCGCGCCACGGGAAGGTGCTCCAGAGCACCAGCCGCCACCTTGGCGACGGAGCCGGTGAGACCTGCGCTGCGGCGCTGCGGCAGCACCAGACCATGGGCGCCCAGGGCCTCGGCACTGCGCACAATCGCCCCGAGGTTGTGGGGATCGGTGATGCCGTCGAGGGCCATCAGCAAGGGGGGTTCGCCCAGAGCCTTGCAACCGTCAACCAGGGTGCCGAGATCGAGGGTGTCGGCGGCAGCCGCCTGCAAGACGATGCCCTGGTGCACCGCACCATCGGTCAGTTGACCGAGCCTGGCCCAGGTGACTTCCTCGACCAAAACGCCACCAGCCTTGGCCTCGCGCAGCAACTGCAGGAAACGCGGTTGAAAGCGCATCTCCGGAGTGCACCAGATGCGGTGAATCGGACGATCACTCTCCAGGGCCGCTTGGGCGGCATGGCGACCCCAGATCAGATCATCCGCTGGGGAGGCATTGAAACGCTCCGCCTCTCCGGCGGGAACTTCAACCGCGATGGGGCTACGACCCTGGGGGCGCTCGCGACGCTCATCCCGGCGATCATCACGCCACTCGTCGCGGCGATCATCACGACGGTCATCGCGGCGCAGCTCACGGCCAGGGGCGCGGTAGGGACTGCGTCCGCCAGATGGGGCCTCGAAGCGACGACCCTGGGGCCGCCCCTGGGGGCGGCCGGAGCGACGTTCAGGGCCGCTGGACCCTTCTGGCCGACGCTCAAAGCGCGGACGGCGCTCGCCTGCATCAGGACGCTCGCGCCGCTCGCGGCGCTCCTCTCCCTCCGGATTCCATTCACCGCGGGGCCTGAACGGGCGCGCACCGGATCGGGGTGCGGGCCGGCCGCCAGCGCGGCCGGCAGGCCGGTCGGAGAAACGACCACCAGAGCGCGCTGGTTGGCCGGCACCGGAGCCCTGGCGTTGGTCCTTACGACGATCAAAACGGGGGCTCATCGGTCTTCAGAAAAGGGTTATCAGTCGGCGTCCTCGAGTTCTGCCAGCAGCTGGGCAAGGCGGCTGGGGTTCTGCAGAAAGAGCCAGCCCACCATTGTCTCAAATCCCGTCGCCCGCCCATACACACCAGCCTCTCCTCGGCGCGGTCCTCGGCCGGCGCGGTTGCGTCCACGCCGCACCAGCTCCAGCTCCTCTTCCCGCAGCAGACCACGCTGCTCGAGTCGCTCAAGGGCAGCCGCCTGGGCATCGGCCCTCACATCGGCAACGACCGCACGGTGCAGGTCTGCACTGCGGCCGGGTTGCCGGCAGCGCCGCAGCCGTTGATGCAGCTCCCAGACGGCATCTCCCAGCCAGGCCAACTGGAGCGGGCCCAGCTCCCCGGGCAATCCCGGGGGCTGAAGCTGGGCCAACCAGGCCCAAGCCTCAGGCGGCGATGGATCCGAGGGCGGTGTTGAGGTCAGGCTGGAGATGGAGGAACTCCTCAAGCCTTACCAGTTTCACCGTCTGCACCACGCGGGCATTGCCCACCACCAGGAACTGGAGCTTCTGCTCGTTGCAGTGTTTGGCGAACTGCACGAGAGCCCCCAGACCGGAGGAGTCAATGAAATCGATCTTGCTGAGATCGATCACCAGAGGCTGGGGCGTACTGGTGAGGTGATCGTTGATGAAAGCGAGAAATTGCTTCTCGGAATAGGCGTCCAGCTGGCCGGTAAAGCTGAACAGCAGACAACCGTCTTGCTGTTCGAAGCCACCGCGCAGGGAGACGGTCAATCGCTGCAGATCAGTGATGGCTCCTGACCTCTGACGTCACGGGCGATCGCAGTGTAGTGACGGTTTCGGCAATGGGCAGGACCGCAACAAAGTGCGATCGATCTCCTGCAGCTCAGACGCGGCGCTCGGCCATCAGAGCGGCGAAACGACCGAAATGGTGATCGGCATCGTGGGGGCCAGGACTGGCTTCCGGGTGGTACTGCACACCGAAGATCGGCCGCTGGCGATGGGCGAACGCCGCCACGGTGCGGTCATTGAGATTGAGATGCGTGACCTCCATCTGATCGGCGGGAAGCGTGGTGGCGTCGAGGGCAAAGCCATGGTTCTGGCTGGTGATCTCCACCACGCCGGTGCTGCCGCAGGGATGGTTCAGGCCGCGATGGCCGTAGCCGAGCTTGAAGGTGCTGCCCCCCAAGGCCAGGCCGAGAATCTGGTGACCGAGGCAAATGCCGAAGAGGGGCAGCTGCTCCTGATTGACCAGGCCCTTGGCCAGGGCAATCCCACTGCTGACCGCGGCTGGATCCCCGGGACCATTGGAGAGGAACACCCCCTCTGGATCGAGGGCCAGAACCTGCTCGAGCGTGGCATCGGCCGGGAGCACAGTGACGGCACAACCGTGGGCCACAAGCCGCTCAAGGATGGCGCGCTTGATGCCGAAATCGATCGCCACGACGCGATAGGGAGCGGATGGGTTGTTCTGAAGCCTCTGGTCGAAGCCGGCAGGGCAGAGCTTGTCCCAGGTGTAGGGGGTCTCAGTGCTAACGGTCTGGGCCAGGTTGAGCCCAGCCATCGAGGGCATGGCTCGCACCTGCTCCAGGAGCTGCTGGGGGGAGGTGCCATCGGTGCTGATCGCTCCGTTGATGGCCCCTCCGTCACGCAGGTGGCGAACCAACGAGCGGGTATCCACCCCAGAGATCCCCACCACGTTGTGGCTCTGGAGCCACGACTCCAGTGTGGCTTCCATGCGCCAATTGCTGGCAACGGGCGCCAGCTGCCGTGCAATCACCCCGCGCACGTGGGGAGCATCGGCCTCCTGATCGGCCGCGTTGATGCCGGTGTTGCCCAGTTCCGGATAAGTGAAGGTGACCAACTGCCCCGCGTAGCTGGGATCGGTCATCACCTCCTGATAACCGGTCATGCCGGTGTTAAACACCACTTCACCCAGGGCGGTGCCCTTGGCGCCAAACGCTTCTCCCCGCAGCACAAGGCCATCGGCCAGCACCAGAACTGCGGCGGTCGGGATGGAGGCAGTCGTCATGGCCGCCATCATCCCGTAAGGGGTGCCTAGGGAAGGGCCGCGCGCAGGGTCTCCAGTCGCTCCCAGGCCGCTCCCGTCTCGAGCGCCTGCAGCGCCATCGGCAGGGCACTCTCCACCGAGTCACTCAGCCCTGCCGCCCAGATCACCAAAGCGGTGTTCAAGGCCACAACATCGCGCTGAGCGGCGGTGCCGCGACCCCGCAGTACTGCTTCAAGGATGCTGGCGTTGGTCTGGAGGTCACCCCCCACCAGGGCCTCCAGCGGGGCCAACTCCAGCCCAAGGGCCGATGGCTCGAGCCGCTGGCGGCTCACCTCTCCATCGCAGATCAGGCGCAGTTCACTGGCGCCCGACAAAGAGGCCTCATCGAGACCTCCATCCCCGAAGACCACCACCCCGCGGCGAAGACCCAGGCGACAGAGCGCCTCCCCCATGGGATCCAGCAGATCGGCCGCTCCCACCCCTAACACCTGGAAATCAGGCTGAAGCGGGTTGACCAGCGGACCCAACAAGTTGAACACCGTGCGAATCCCCAGGGACCGCCGCAGGGGCGCAAGCCCCACCAGGGCCGGATGCCAGCCCGGTGCGAAGAGAAACGTGACTCCGGTCTGCGGCAGAACACCCACCACGGCAGCAGCGGGAGCCTGCAGGTTCAACCCCACGGCCTCCAACACATCGGCGGATCCAACCTTGCCGCTGGCGCTGCGGTTGCCATGCTTCGCCACATGGGCTCCACAGGCGGCGGCGGTGAAGGCCACGGCCGTGGAGATGTTGAAGGTGTTGGCCCCATCACCTCCGGTGCCACAGGTATCCACCAGGGGCAGATCCGGCCTCGGGCAGGGCAGTGGAGCCGCAACCCGCAGCACCCCGGCCATCGCCGCCAGCTCCTCACCATTGAGTCCCTTGGCACGCAGCGCTGCCAGCAGGGCTCCGGTAAGAACGGGCTCAATCTGCTCGGAGAGCCAACCCTCCATCAGGGCTGTGGCCTGGGGGCCATCAAGGGAGTCTCCCCGCAGCAACTGCTCCAACAGGGAAGACCAGGGGGACGAGGCAGCCATGGAGAAGAAACAGTGCTGGGAAGGAACAGCTGATGGCGTAGAGGGAGATCAGGGCGTGTCCTGATCGGCTGTATCGAAGCCCGAGCCCACGGCCTGATCAGCCACCTCAGCGCCGGGTCGGAAACCTGCGGACCAGATGCTGCGACAACGCTGGTTCAACTGGTCCTGGCTCAGACCCCAGAGACGCAGGGTCTTGCCTAGATCGTCCTGAAGATCCATAGCACCCGGGAAGCCCGTGTAACGCATCAACAGGCGTCCAATCTCCACCAGATCCGCGTCGGTGGGCAGCTCAGTGGCCAGAAGCCGATCCACCAGTTCCCGATCGGTGGCGTAAAGGGGATGGACCTGCTGATCCTCAGCCATGGGAGCTGACATGCACTGGCAACAGGCTCCCATCTTCAAGGCAGAAACGGGGCATCGTGACCACTGCCTAGGTTGGCGAGACCTTGCATTGATTCATGGCGGCCATCCGCTTCGGCCTGATCCAGCGCTACCTGCGTCCTTACCGCCGCACGGTGCTGCTTGGGATTGCCGCTCTGGTGGTCGTCAACCTGTTGAGCGTCACCATCCCCCTGATGGTTCGAGGGGTGATCGATGACCTCCAGGACGGCTTCACCTATCAAGATGTGATCCGGCAGGCGGCCATCATCGTGGCCCTAGCCACGGCGATGGGAGCTGTGCGCCTGGTGTCACGGATGCTGGTCTTCGGGGTCGGCCGCCAGGTCGAGGCCAACCTCAAGCAGCAGATTTTTGACCAGATGCTCCGCCAGGAGCCTGGCTGGGTGCAGAGCACCGGCAGCGGAGAGGTGATCAGCCGAGCCACCAGCGACGTGGAGAACGTGCGAAGGCTGCTGGGATTCGCCGTCCTGAGCCTGACCAACACCGCTCTGGCCTATGCACTCACCCTGCCGGCGATGCTGGCAATCGATCCTTTGCTGAGCCTCGCCGCCGTTGGCCTGTATCCGCTGATGCTGGTCACCGTGAGGCTGTTTGGCGGTCGGATGATGCGCCAGCAACGTCGCCAACAGGAGGCCCTGGCCCAACTGAGCGATCTGATCCAGGAGGACCTCTCCGGCATCAGCGCCATCAAGATCTACGGGCAGGAACGCACGGAGCGCACTGCGTTCGAGAGCAGAAATCGGCGTTACCGCGATGACGCCCTGCAGCTGGCGCGAACCCGCAGCACGCTGTTCCCTCTGCTGGAGGGGATCTCCTCCATCAGCCTGCTGCTGTTGCTGGCCCTTGGCAGTGGTCAGCTGGCCAACGGGCGGCTTTCCATCGGGGATCTGGTGGCCCTGATCCTCTATGTGGAGCGCCTGGTGTTCCCCACCGCCCTGCTGGGCTTCACGTTGAACACCTTTCAGACCGGTCAGGTGAGTCTGGAGAGGGTGGAAGACCTCCTGCGCCGCCAGCCTCTGATCCAGTCACCCCCGCAGCCCCAATCGGTTCCAAAGCGCCAAGGAAGCCGCGCGGCCTCTGTGGAAGCCCGCAACCTCTGCCTGCGCTATCCCGACGCTGAACGCAACACCCTGGAGGGGGTGAGCTTCCAGCTCAAGCCGGGAGAACTGGTGGCCCTAGTGGGTCCTGTCGGCTGCGGCAAGACCAGCCTGGCCCGGGCCCTGGGACGGATGGTTCCGGTGCCTGAAGGGCAACTCTTCCTCGATGGCGTTGATGTCACCAAGCTGGAACTCTCCGATCTGCGGCAGCAGGTGGCTCTGGTGCCCCAGGAGGGTTACCTCTTCACCGCAACCCTGGCTGACAACCTCCGCTACGGCGAACCGGAGGCCAGTCAGGAGCGAGTCGAGAACGCCGCTCAGCAAGCGCGGTTGGCCAGTGACGTGCGGGGATTCCCCGATGGATACAGCACCCTGGTGGGAGAGCGGGGGATCACCCTGAGCGGCGGGCAGCGCCAGCGCACAGCCCTGGGTCGAGCCCTTCTGGTGGAGGCCCCCCTGCTGGTGCTCGACGATGCCCTAGCCAGCGTGGACAACAACACCGCCGCCGACATCCTCCGCTCGATCCGAGGTCAGCAGGACCGCACGATTTTGATGATCAGCCACCAACTCTCCGCCGCCGCCGCCTGCGACCGGATCCTGGTGCTCGATGAGGGCCGCCTGGTGCAGCAGGGCCATCACAGTGAACTGGTGCAACAGAGCGGCACCTACCGCAGGCTCTGGGAGCGGGAACAGGCGGAGGAGCAGCTGCGGCGGGCCGCCTGAGGTCAACGTTCTGATAAGGAGCCAGACAACTCCGCCACCCGTGGCTTAGCTGACAGAACTGCTGCCCAGGGCCACCCATGCTGAACGGCACGACCTATCGCCTTCGCTGCACCCTCACCTTCGGTGACATCTATGGCCAGATCCTGATTTGGATGGCCGTGATTTTTGTCAGCCTGGCCGCAGGTCTGGCGCTGATGGGCACCAGCAAACCACTGGTGGCACTGCTGGGGGTCGGCTTGATCCTGGTGCTCTCGCTGCCGTTTTTGCTCTTCGCCTTCACCACCACCCTCCTCAATCACATTGCCCTGGATCCCTCCGCTGGACAGGGGCCCACTGCCTAGGCTCCAGCGAGTTAAAGGCTTCTGGTGTTCGGACTGTTTCAGGGCATGACTGGCTCCAAATCCACCCTGGTGTCACCTGAGGCGGCTCTACCGGGGCGCTCCACACCGATCCGCACCGCAGAACGGCATGCGGTGCTCGGCACCGCCCTCAAAGCACCGCTGAGCACCAGCCAGCAGGAAGCTCTCTTCGGCTGCGGCTGCTTCTGGGGTGCGGAGAAAGGATTCTGGAGACTCCCCGGGGTGATCACCACCGCCGTGGGCTACGCGGGCGGATTCACCCCGAACCCCAGTTATGAGGAAGTCTGCTCCGGCCGCACCGGCCACACCGAAGTGGTGCGGGTGGTCTGGGATCGCAATGCCATCGATTTCAGCGACCTGCTGAAGCTCTTCTGGGAATGCCACAACCCCACCCAGGGCATGGCTCAAGGCAATGACACCGGCACCCAATACCGCTCCGCGATTTACGTCAATGACGCCGACCTGCTCGAGCGCGCCATCGCCTCAAGAGATCGCTACCAAACGCTGCTGAATGCTGCAGGTGGTGGAGCCATCACCACGGAGATCGGCGATCGGCAGTCGTTCTTCTTCGCCGAGGACTACCACCAGCAATATCTGGCGCGGCCCGGGAGCCGCCCTTACTGCTCGGCACAACCCCAGGGCGTTCTGCTCGATGAGCAATGGGAAGGCTGTTCCTTCAAGCTTCCGAGCCATGTGTGGTCGCATTACGACTGGAGCATCAGCCACTGCGTGCTGCGCGGGGACAACAGTCCGATTGCCCTCTGAGGGTCGCGCTGTGAGCCGTCATCTGTGATCATCCCGTCGTGATCCACCTTCTTGCCCTGGTACTGGCGCAGGCGATGCAGTCACCCTGGTGGGAGGACTACGCCATCAAGGACAGATATCTCTGCAACGACAAGGGCACACTCCTGCTGGAGCGCAATCAGTCCCAGGCTTCCTTGATCACTGGTCGCTTCCGGCGCACGTTCTTCCGCCAGAACACCAGCGAGCCAGATCTTCGCTACTCCAGTGATGGCATGGATCTGATCCTCCGGGGTGATGAGCTCACCCTGGAGCAACTGCCAATGCGGATGCAATGTCAACGGGTTGATCAGGTCTGATGAATCCTCTTCCCGATCGCACGGTGATCGTTGGCATCCTCGCCACCGTGGGCTTGGTCTTTGCTGTGGTGTTCTGGTTTGTGCGCCTGGCACCGTCTGTCGAGCCCCCGATGCTCTGGAAGGAGCAGCCAACCCTGGAGGCCCCTGGCAAGGCGCCAACGAGCCTCAGCAAACCTGGCTCTCTGATCTGAGGGGCAACATCGGTGAGGGGACCCCTTGGGAGCGAGCGCCAGGTGCGGAACAATGGCCAGGACCAGGCCGAACTCAGGAGCGCCATCGCCAACGAGGATCCCACTGAAACGCATCGCCAGCTCCATCCGCTGCCGCGCGGGCTGGTGGAGCTCTACGGACTGCTGGCGGTGCTGTTTGTGCTGGTGCCCGAATGGATGGCCGATGGAGCGCTGGCGGGCTTCCGCTCAGGTCGCCGTGGCAGTGACTTGCCGATGACGACGATGGCCTGGCAGCGGGTCCCGGAACTGCGCCTGGCCTCGATGAATCTGCGGGAGCTTCGCTCCCTCGCGTCCGAGCTGCATCTGTGGGGATATGGCGGTCTGAACCGGGATCAACTGAGCCGCCGCCTGCTGCGCAGAATCAAGGCGAAACGGGGCAAAGCGCTGTGATAGCTTCTATCTCGCCGGGGCGTAGCGCAGCTTGGTAGCGCACCACTTTGGGGTAGTGGGGGTCGTGGGTTCAAATCCCGCCGCTCCGATTTCTTGATCCGGCATCAACCCTTCCACCACCCACCCGGGTGGTTTTTTTATGGCTGAAGCGAAGGGCTTCTCACTCCTCTGGGTTCACTCCAAGCGGGTGTGCACCCGGTAGCGCTCCAACCAGCGGTTCACCCGACCTCGCAGGGATGGAGGAACTTCTTCGAGGAGCTGAGACAACTCCAGGGCCGCCAGGCGCTTGAGATCTCTAACGTCCACATGCCAGAGGGCTTCCGCCTCCCGAATCAAACGCGCCCAGGTGCGGGTGTTCTGCCAGCGCTGCACTTTGCTGGTGGCGCAGGGCCGATACGGCCTGCCCCTCGCGTTCGGTGCCATGACATGGGCCTGACGGCATCCTCACCATGGGAAAGCCGCTCAGACAATGGTGCAAATGGAAGGTTCCGCTTCCTGTTGCTGAAGCAAATCAGGCGCTTCGGCGCTGGGAGCCCTCATCCACAGGAACCACAGGAAAGTCGAGCCGGTTGACCTCCCGCTCGGAGAGGCGGCGGCTCCAGGCCCCGCTGATGGGCTCATTCCAGCGGAAGCCTGCCTCCCGCGCTTTGTGGCGTTCCTCATAGGAGAGGCGGGCGCGATACAGGCGTCTGGGCTCAAGCCCTTCAACCAGCAGTTGTTCGAGATCCTCACAACGCTCGAACACCTGAGCCAGGTAGATGCAATCGGTGAGGGCACGGTGTGCAGCCCAGACCGGCACGCTGTAAGCCAGGGCCAAGTCGCGCACAGAGGGGTTGGCTCGCAGGCAACGATCCGCCGGCCAGCGGATGTCCTCCATCGTGCAGAGCCAGGGTTTGTGGATCGGAGGCAGCGGGGCAATCCCAAACCACTGGCGATCAAAGGCAGCGTTGTGAGCCACCACCAGATCCGCGCTGCTCAGCAGGGCCTCAAACCACTCCAGACCCTGCTGCCAGGGTTGGGGTTGCTGGGTGAGCGCAGGGTCGATGCCATTCACGGCCTGAGCAGGGTTCTGCTCGCAGGGGAACAGCAGAGACAGCTGGCTGAGAACCGAGCGACGCGGGAGGTCAAACAAGATGGCCCCCAGCTCGATGCAGCGATCCTGTTGGGGATCGAGGCCTGTGGTCTCCGTATCCAGGATCAGCAGCCGTTGGGGCTGCCCACTGTTTTGCAGCGGAGCAGGCACGGCAGCCAGAGGGGCTGACGCTGGAGCCGCCATCAGACCCAGGAGGTCCGCCTGCTCCCAGGGTTGCGGAGGTTCAGCCGTGGCCATGGGGCGCTGCGGGTCGGCTTCATGATCCCAGGCCGTGCCAAGCCCTGCCTAGGGTCTTGCCAAATTCTGCGATCAGTCTTGGCTCCAGCCCTCAACACCGGCGACTCCGCTCCCCTGATCGCCCTCAGCGACCAGAACGGCAACGAACGCCGCAGCGATCAACTCGCCGGCAAGGCCCTTGTGCTGTTCTTCTATCCCAAGGACGACACCCCCGGCTGCACGATGGAGGCCTGCGCCTTCCGTGACAGCTACGCCGATCTACAGGCGCTCGGCGCCGAGGTGTGGGGTGTGAGCGGCGATGACGCCTCCAGCCACCAGCGGTTCGCCCAGCGTCACAACCTGCCCTATCCATTGTTGGTGGACAAGGGGAATCAGCTGCGCAAGGCCTTCGGTGTGCCAAGCGTGCTGGGCCTGCTGCCCGGGCGAGTCACCTACGTGATCGATGGATCAGGCGTGATCCGGCACGTGTTCAACAACCTGCTCGATGGCCCGGCCCACCGCCGCGAAGCGATTGAGGCGCTGAGATCTCTGCAGAGCGCATGAGCTGGCGCCAGCGGGGCAGTCTCTGGTTGCTGGATCCCCCAGGTCGTGCAATCAGGGGCGTGATTCAGTTCATCGGGGGTAGCTATCTCGCTGCGACCCCTCAACTCAGCTACCGCCGCCTGCTCGAGGCCCTGGCCCGCCAGGGCCTGGCCATCCAAGCCTGGAGTTATGTGCCGGGTTTCGATCACCAGGCCCAGGCCAATGAAGCCTGGAGGCTGTTCCGAGGTGTTCGCCCCGACAATCTGCACTGCCTGCGCCTCGGCCACAGCCTCGGCTGCAAGCTGCATCTGCTGGCCCCCGACAACGGGCGTGGCTGCAGCGGGCTAGCCGCCCTGAGCTTCAACAACTTCTCAGCGGAACGCAGCGTGCCACTGCTGGCAGAACTCGGCCCTCGTCTCGGGATCCAGAGCGAGTTCAGCCCCTCCCCCAGTGAAACCCTGCGGCTCGTGGCAGCTAATTACCGCCAACCGCGCAACCTGCTGGTGCGCTTCAACCGTGATCGCATCGACCAAAGCCGGCGTCTGGAGGCGGTGCTGCTCGCGCGTGAATCGGATCAGACCGAGCAGATCGAGCTATCAGGTGATCATCTCACCCCCGCCAGTGCCGGCCTGCGCCAGAACCTCTTGGGGGCATGGGCCGATGACCCGAGCCGTCAGCGGCAGATCGACACCCTGGCGGAGACCATCGGGCGCTGGTGGCTCAGTCCCTGAGTCGATCGGTCAGACCCGCAGGGCATCCAGCACCGAGCGATCCTCCAGGGTTGAGGTATCACCACTGACCTCCTCACCAGCGGCCAACGAACGCAGGATGCGGCGCATGATCTTGCCGCTGCGGGTCTTGGGCAGGGCATCGCTGAACTTGATCACATCGGGGCGAGCGATCGGACCGATCTCCTTGCCCACATGGCCCCGCAGCTCGGCGATCAGGGGGTCATCACCGCTGCGGCCAGCCTCCAGGGTGACAAAGGCCACGATGCCTTCGCCCTTGAGCTCATCGGGCCGGCCCACGACGGCCGCTTCGGCCACAGCCGGGTGACTCACCAAGGCACTCTCGATTTCCATCGTGCCCAGGCGGTGCCCGCTGACGTTGATCACGTCATCAACGCGACCCATCACCCAGAAGTAGCCATCCGCATCACGGCGAGCGCCATCTCCTGCGAAGTAGAGATGGGATCCATCGGCGGGACGAATCTCCTCCCAGTAGCTCTTGCGGAAGCGATCGGGATCGCCATGAACCGTGCGCATCATCCCCGGCCAGGGGCGGCGCACAGCGAGATAACCACCCTGATCAGCGGGTTGGCTATTGCCGTCGTGGTCGACGATGTCGGCCTGGATGCCGGGCAAGGGGAGGGTGGCCGAGCCAGGCTTGGTGGGCGTGGCACCGGGGAGGGGGCTGATCATCACGCCCCCGGTTTCGGTCTGCCACCAGGTGTCGACGATCGGGCAGCGATCGCCTCCGATCACATCGCGGTACCACATCCAGGCTTCCGGGTTGATCGGCTCACCAACGGTGCCCAGGATCCGCAGCGAGCTCATGTCATAGCGATCAGGCACCTCACGCCCGCTCTTCATGAAGGCGCGAATCGCCGTGGGAGCCGTGTAGAAGATCGTGCAGCGGTGCTTCTGTATCAGCTCCCAGAAGGCGCCGGGATTGCTCGGCCGCGGTGCTCCCTCGTACATCACCGTGGTGGCTCCGTTCGACAACGGCCCATAAACGATGTAGCTGTGCCCGGTGATCCAGCCCACATCGGCGGTGCACCAATGGATGTCGTTCTCCTTGATGTCGAAGATCCACTGAAAGGTGAGGTGAGCCCAGAGGTTGTAGCCGGCAGTGGTGTGGACCACCCCCTTGGGTTTACCGGTGGAACCGGAGGTGTACAGCACGAACAGACGGTCTTCGCTCTCCATCGCCTCCGCCGGGCAGTCGGCGCTCTGGCCGGCCACCAGCTCGTGCCACCAATGGTCACGCCCTGAGGCCATGGCGCAGTGCGAGTCAATGCGCTGCACCACCAGCACGTGCTGCACGCTCGGGGCACCTCCCTTGGCGGAGAGGGCCTCATCCACCGCTGGTTTCAGGGGCACGGGTTTGTCTTTGCGGAAGCCGCCATCGGCGGTGATGACCGCTTTCGCGTCTCCATCGATGAGGCGATCACGCAGGGCATCAGCAGAGAAACCGCCAAAGACCACCGAGTGGGGCGCTCCGATCCGCGCACAGGCCAGCATCGCGATGGCCGCTTCAGGCACCATCGGCATGTACAGGGCGACCAAATCCCCTTTACCGATGCCGAGGGCCTTGAGGGCATTGGCCGCCTTGCAGACCTCGGCGTGGAGCTGGCGATAGGTGAAGGTGCGCGTGTCGCCGGGTTCCCCTTCCCAGATCAGCGCTGTTTTGTCGGCTCGAGGGCCGCTGAGATGGCGATCGAGGCAGTTGTAGGAGAGGTTGGTTTTGCCCCCCTCAAACCAGCGGGCGAAGGGAGGGTTGCTCCAGTCGAGCACCGTGTGAAAAGGCTCGAACCAATGGAGTTGCTCGCGGGCCTGAGCACCCCAGAAGGCATCCGGATCCGCCTCCGCTTGAGCGGCGAGCCTCCGATAGGCCTCCATCGAGCCAATCCGCGCCGAGGCTGAGAGAGGGGCCGGGGGTTCAAACACCCTTTGCTCATTCAGCACCGACTCGATACCGGTCTCAACCATGGGGCCGCAAGCAAGGCAATTCATCCATTCAAGCGAGGAAAAAGGCCCTGCAGCAGCGCTGTAACGCGGCTGCAGGGAAGGGCCTCTAGATCAGGATGGGGACATGGTCCGCCCCGCCGCCTGCCTGTTTGATCTCGACGGGCTCCTGCTCGATACCGAGCCTCTGCATGCGGAGGCCTGGCAACAGGCCTCCAGCCACTTCGGCCTCCGCTTGCAGAGCGATGAACTGATGGCCCTGCGCGGACGCCGGCGCCTCGACTGCGCCGATCAGGTGCGCCAGTGGATCGCGGCCGCTGGATACGACGCTCCCAGTCTCGAGGAGCTGCTGGCCGTCCGCCAGCCGATCGCTGAGGCCCTACTGGTGCAGGCCCAGCCAATGCCAGGTGCCAAGGCCCTGGTGGAACGCTGCCACGACCTTGGCGTGCCGATGGCCTTGGCCACCAGCAGCTCCCGTTCAGCGGTCGCCCTGAAAGCGGAACCCCACCCCTGGATTGCCTTGATCAAAGAGCGCGTCCATGGGGATGACCCGGATCTCAAGCGGGGTAAACCCGAGCCCGATGTGTTCGAACTGGCGGCAGAACGACTCGGGGTGCTCTGCCGAGACAGCTGGGCCTTCGAGGATTCCCCCGCAGGGGCAACGGCCGCCATCGCCGCAGGTTGCCGGGTGCTGGTGATGCCGCCGTCAGACCTCCAGCCCGCCGAGCGGATGCGGCGTTACCCCGAAGGCATCTGGCAATTCCTGAGTGACCTAACGGCGGTTCTGCCGCTCCTGGAGAAGTGAGCGGCCTCAGTACAGCCGGCTCAGCACAAAGTCAGGCAGGGCCAGCAGCGCACTGCGGCACTCCGACTGGGGGAGCCAATTGAGGGCGTCACGGGCTTCATTGGCAAAACTTTCAGCCAAGCTTCTGGAGCGCTGAATCGCCTGGCTACTGCGCACCAGATCAAGAGCCTGTTCCAGATCCCCAGCCTCACTGAACTCACGCTCGATCAGGCCGGCCAGAGCAGGACGCTCCTCCAAGGCATAAAGAGCCGGAGCGGTGAGATAGCCGCTGGCTAGATCGCTGGCAGCAGGTTTGCCGAGCTGTTGATCACTGCCGGTGAAATCGAGGATGTCATCCACCACCTGAAAAGCCAGACCCAGCTGTCGTCCAAAGCGATAAAGATCATCGAGCTGCTGTTCGGGCAGCTCACTGAGAACCCCCGCGGCGCGGGCACTGTTGGCAATCAACGAAGCCGTTTTGCAGTAGCTCTTCTCGAGGTAGGTCTCGAAGCTTTGACCTGTGTCGTAGCGGTAGAGCCCCTGCTTCACCTCTCCGTCCGCGAGATCCATGATCACGCGGGAGAGCAGCTTCACCACCTCCAGGTTGTCGAGGTTGGCGAGGTGCCAGCTGGCCTGGGCGAACAAGAAGTCACCCGCCAGCACGGCGACGCGGTGATTGAAGCGGCTATGCACCGTGTCGACGCCTCGACGGGTCGAGGCCTCATCCACCACATCGTCATGAACCAGGGAGGCGGTGTGGATCATCTCGGTGATCTCCGCCAGACGACGATGACGGGCGCTCAGATCTCCATCAGGCGAGAGCGCGCGGGACAACAGCAGCACAATTCCAGGCCGCAGCCGCTTGCCGCCGGCACTGAACAAATGTTCGGCAGCAGCCTGCAGGATCGGATGACCAGCACCGATCAGGCTGCGGAGATCACTCAGCAGAGCCTCGAGATCGGTCTCGACGGGCTGAAGCAGCTCTGCAACGGTGGCCATGACCCCCTGCGGTGCGCCGATCCTAGAAGGCACGCGCCGCCGACCGCTGGCCTAAACGGGCGCGGATGCGAGGCGCAGCAGAGGCCCGGGCCGCCAGATCAGAGCTTCACTGCTGCACTGGGCTCCCACCAGCCGTGCCACCGCCCGATCAAAGGCCTCGGGATCCGCACTGGTGAAGAAGCGATGCTCGGCCACGGCCGAACTTTTCGCCAGCAGAGCCCCCTGGCGCAACACATCCGCCAGATGCTTCGCCACCGCAGGGGCGGGATCCAGCACCGCCATCGATGGGCCGACCAGCCGCCGAATCGCCTCGATCACAAAGGGATAGTGCGTGCAGCCCAGCACGATGGTGTCGGCCCCAGCCGCCAGCATCGGCGCCAGAAAACGCTGGAGAGCAGCATCGCAATGGGGCCCCTCGAGATCCCCCTGCTCCACGAGATCGGCCAAACCGATGCACACCTGCTCCACCACTGTCACGGCACTGGCGGTGCGGCCCACGGTGGCCCGGTAAAGCTGGCCCTGAAAGGTAGCCGGTGTGGCCATCACACCCACGACTCCGCTGCGGGTCAGTTGCACGGCAGGCTTGACCGCCGGCTCTAGGCCAAGGATCGGCAGTTGGGGAAACCGCTGCCGGAGCGGCTCAAGCGCCACCGCTGAGGCGGTGTTGCAGGCCACCACAATCGCCTTGCACCCCTCCGAGACCAGGTGCTCAGCAATGGCGAGGCAGTACTCCTGAATCTCAACGGCGGAGCGGTTGCCGTAGGGCACATGGGCCTGATCGGCAACGTAGTGCGTGGATTCCGCAGGCAGGCAGTGGACGATCTGTCGCCAGACGCTCAAGCCACCGACGCCGGAATCGAAGATGCCGATGGGGGCCCCACTCATGGGTATGCCGCCAGGTAGTTGAGGATGCCCCCAGCGATAGCTACGGCCATCCGCCGGCGGAAACCTGGATCAGCCAGCCGCGGAGAATCCAATTGGCCGGTCACGAAGCCCATCTCCGCCAGGGCGGCAGGCATCACGGTGCGGCGGATCACAAAGAAGCGCCCTGAACGGGCGCCGCGATCGGGGCTGCCTGGTGACACCGCCAGCATCTGAGCCTGGATGGCCTCGGCGAAGGCCTTCGAGCGGCCACCCTGAAAATAGAAGGTCTCAATGCCATTCACATCCGGGCGAGACAGGCTCAAGGCATTGGCGTGAATGCTCAAGAAGAGATCAGCGCCGCTGTTGTTGGCCAGGGCGACCCGGGGCGGCAGATCCACATCCACCTCCGAGGTGCGTGTGAGCAGCACCTGAACGCCCTTGGCTTGGAGGATCTGGGCCACCTGCAGGCTCACATCGAGCACAACATCGGTTTCGCGCAACCCGTTGATCCCGACCGCGCCGGGATCGGGGCCCCCATGCCCAGGATCTAGCACGACCTTGTAGCGGCCAGCGGGGACATCCGCCAGTCCGGCAAGGTTGGGGATCGGACCGGAGGGGATGCCCAGCGATGGCGGGGGCACGGCGCGCCAACTCGGGGTGGATGGTGCCTCGAGGCTGCCCTCACCGATGGCGGTGAGGCCGCGCACAGCAGGGCCGAACTCCATCGACCAGCGGTCCACCTGGGTCCCCACCAGGCGGATGGAACGGGGGTCCAGGCGCGTGCCCGGACGGAACTCGATCACCAGGCGGGTGGTGGTGTCGGATGGTCGGCCGACCCGCACTTCACGAATGGCCCCGCTCCCACGAATGGAGCGGGTGCGCTGGGGAGCACCGGGAAGATCGAGCCAGATGCGAGGGCCGATGGCACCTTGGCCTTCCTCGAAGAACGCCTCGACGCGCGTGGCCGGGGGCGTGCGCAACTCCAGAACGCCATCCGAGCTGATCCGCCAAGCGGAGAGCGCACTGATGGCAGCAGCCGGCAGCGCCCACAGCACGGTGGCCACCGCAGGCAGCAAGAGTAAGCGCCGGAGCAGGCCCCTAGGAGATGACGACCTCACAGCCGACTTAGAACAGAGCTGGTCGGCGATGCTTGAGGCTCGGCATCTGCGCCTGAATGCGCTGGCGATGCCCCACATCCACTGGAGCCACAGCCTGCCCCGTGGATGTGCCGGCGTCGGAGAGCACGGTGCCCCAGGGGTCAATCACCAGGGCATGCCCATGGGTCTGTCGACGACCCCCGTGGCTGCCGGTTTGGGCCGGAGCCAGGACATAAGCAGTGTTTTCAATGGCGCGGGCCTGCAACAGCACCTGCCAATGGTCTTTCCCGGTAAAGGCCGTAAAGGCCGCGGGAATGAACAACAGATCCGCTCCCGATCCAGCCAGATAGCGATACAGCTCCGGGAAGCGAACGTCGTAACAGATGGAGAGACCGACGCGACAGAGACCCGGCACATCCACCACCGGTGGCAAGGCCTGACCGGGCTGGACGGTGGCCGACTCCCGGTAGGTGTTGCCGTCGGGCAGATCGACATCGAAGAGATGGATCTTGTCGTAACGGGCAAGGATCTGACCGTCCTTACCCACCAGCTCAGCGCGGTTACTGGTGAGCCCCGGGCCGGCCGGAACGGGGTAGCCCCCACCCAGCAGGGTCACCTGGTAGCGACGCGCCATGGTCACCAGGAAGCGCTGGCTCTGCTCCGCAATCAAGGCGGCCAACTCCAAGCGCTGGGCATCGTCGCCCATGAAGGCGAAGTTTTCGGGCAGACCGACGAGCTCTGAGCCGCGCCGGGCGGCCAACTCGATCTGCTCCTCCGCCGACGCGAAATTGGCCTCGAGATCAGCGCCGCTGTTGAGCTGGATCGCTGCAGCCAGAAAGCTTGTCAACGCTGGAGTTTTGCCACCAAGGGCACTGTAAGGGGGCCTGCAATGGCCTCAGGCCGCCTGCAGAACACCTGGGCTGGTCTGGGTCGGAACGATGGTGAGATCGTCGACGGAGGCGCAACAGGCGAAGTCGGCATCGTGGTTGCCGATGCCGCTCAGGCGCTGCCCATGGCTGGCGGCCCGCAGGCAGGTCTCAGTGTCGTGATGCCACTGCTGCCAGAGGGCTAAGGCCGCCAAGGCTTCGTCGTTGTCGCAGCGCACGCCCACATGCGGGGTCACCGCCAACTCCAGAGCGGCCGACACCACCGCACCGGCGGCCAGGCTGTCCTCCAGGGAGTAATCGCCTTCCCAGCCACTGCCGACGATCCAGACCCGCTGGGCTCCGGTCTCGAGCAGACGGCGCGCCACGGCGGTGCGGTTGGGCAAACAAGCCGTCACCAGCAGCGGCACAGCCCGCACCGCCTCCAAGGAGCGGGTGCCGTTGGTGGTGCTCATGAAGATGCGTTTGCCGCCCACCACCTCCGGTGTCACCGCCAAGGGGGAGTTACCCAGGTCGTATCCCTCCACGCGCTTGCCGCCGCGTTCACCTGCCCGCAGGCAGCGCTCCGACGGCCAGGTCGCCGCCGCCGCGTCCAGGGCCGGCAGATCAGCAAAGGCCTGAATCGCCTCGGCACCGTTCTGCAGCGACCAGGCAATGGTGGTGGTGGCCCGAAGCACGTCAATCACCACGGCGGCATCGGGGCCACCCTCGGCAACGGGCCGCACAGACGGCACACACTCAGAGGTGTGGAAGTAGGAGATCTGCACGACCGCAATGGACCAACGGGTGCGCCACAGTAGGCAGAACCCGGTGAGATGTTGCAGACGGAGATGGCAACAGCCCTGACCGCGAACCAAAACGGCCAGCCCGCGACCCGGGGATCGCAGCGAGATCTGAGGGGGTTTCTGAAGCTTCTGGAGCAGCGGGGGCAATTGCGTCGGATCACGGCGCCGGTGAATCCGGATCTCGAACTGGCAGCCATTTCCGACCGGGTGCTCAGCGCCGGCGGACCGGCCCTGCTGTTTGAAAACGTGATCGGCTCCTCGATCCCGGTGGCCGTCAACCTGCTGGGAACCCTGGAGCGGGTGCTCTGGAGTATGGGCATGGAGCATCCTGAGGAGCTCGAAGCCCTGGGAGAGCGGTTAGCTCTGCTGCAGCAACCGAGGCCCCCGAAAGGAGTGGGGGAAGCGATCCGCTTTGGATCCGTGCTGCTGGATGTGCTGCGGGCGAAACCGGATCTCGATCTGCTCCCCCCCTGCCACCAGGAGGTGTTCAAGGGCGACGCGGTCAACCTGGATGCGTTGCCCCTGCTGCGGCCCTGGCCTGGGGATGCGGGCCGGATCATCACCCTCGGCCTGGTGATCACCAAGGACCCCGAAACGGGTACTCCCAATGTGGGGGTGTATCGCCTGCAGCAGCAGTCGATCAACACGATGACCGTGCACTGGTTGAGCGTGCGCGGGGGAGCGCGGCATCTGCGCAAAGCCGCGGCCCTGGGCAAGCCTCTGGAAATCGCTGTAGCGATCGGCGTGCACCCTCTGCTGGTGATGGCCGCTGCCACACCGATCCCCGTTCAACTCAGCGAATGGCTTTTCGCAGGCCTCTATGGAGGAGAGGGGGTGCGCTTGGCGAAATGCAAAACGGTGAATTTGGAGGTGCCAAGCCACAGCGAGATCGTTCTGGAGGGCACGATCACGCCGGGCGAGGAGCTGGCTGACGGCCCCTTCGGGGATCACATGGGCTTCTACGGAGGCGTGGAGCCCTCTCCTTTGGTGCGCATCAGCTGCATCACCCAGCGGCGCCAGCCCACTTACTTCACCACCTTCAGCGGACGCCCTCCCAAGGAGGACGCCATGTTGGCGATCGCCCTTAATCGGATCTACACCCCGATCCTGCGGCAGCAGATCCCCGAGATCGTGGATTTCTTCCTGCCCATGGAGGGCCTGAGCTACAAGCTCGCCGTGATCGCGATCGACAAGGCCTATCCCGGGCAGGCCAAGCGGGCGGCGATGGCGTTCTGGAGTGCTCTTCCGCAGTTCACCTACACCAAGTTTGTGGTGGTGGTCGATCAGTCCATCAACATCCGCGACCCTCGCCAGGTGATCTGGGCGATCAGCGCCCTGGTGGATCCGCAACGGGATCTGTTCGTGCTCGAGAACACCCCCTTCGACACGCTGGATTTCGCCAGCGAGCAGCTCGGGCTTGGCGGACGCCTGGCGATTGACGCCACCACCAAGGTGGGGCCGGAACGTCAGCACCCCTGGGGCGAACCGCTGCGCAGGCCTGCGGAGCTGGAGGCTCAGCTCGACGCTCGCTGGGACGAGCTCGGACTGTCGGATATCGGCCAAGAGGCACCGGATCCAGCCCTGTTCGGGTACCTGCTGGAAAACGTGCTCGAACGGTTGCGCTGAGCGATGCTGCGCCGCAGCGGACTACAGGCCCTGCAAGCCCTGCTGGAACTGGCTCGCCATGGGGAGGCCTGGTCGTCGGTGTCAGCGATCGCCGCCGCCCAGGAACTGCCCCCTCCGATGCTCGAGCAGCTGTTGATTCAGCTGCGAAGGGCCGGCCTGGTGCAGTCTCGGCGCGGGCGCCAGGGGGGGTATCGCCTCAGTCGTGCCCCCGCGGCGATTCCGGTGGCTGAGGTGCTCGAAGCGGTAGGAGCCCCAGTTCGGATCAGCGCGGATCGAAACGCGGATCAAAACGAGGAACCCAACAGCGGCCAGGCCCCACGGGCCGAAGCGGAGGTGCTCAGCAGCATGGGCAGGCGTTTGCAGAACGCCATCGAGCGGGAGCTCCGTCAACTCACCCTTCAGGAACTGCTGTTCGATCTGGAGAGCTGGCAGGAATACCTGAATAACGCCGGTGGGGTGATGCTCGGCTAAGACGCCTGCAGCACCTCGCGCTGGAGGTAGACCCGGATCAACTTTTCATCCATCAGGCCGGACCGTGCCAGGGGAGCTTCGTTGCAGCGCTCAAACAGCTCGAGCAGCACCGCTGGGGTGAAACGGAAACCCTCCTCCGCAGCGATGGCCGCCACTTCGTCGGCCGTGCAGACCTCATTGAGCTTGGCGCGCAGGCCGGGGTCGCTCTGAATGTGACTGAGGAAGTCGAAAACCGCCTGGTTGTCTTGCATCACACGGCACCGCTCAAGGCGTCACCAGTCTGGTGCGGGTTGGCCCGATGGGCCAGTTCCTACGCTCGCTGAAACCACGCCTCCCCCCATGCCCCTCGCCCTGGGAACCACTGCCGGACGCAGCCTCAAGGGTCGAGTGCAGGTTCCGGGCGACAAATCGATCTCTCACCGTTCCCTGCTGTTCGGTGCGATTGCCGACGGGATCACGCGCATCGAAGGGCTGCTGCCCGCGGAAGATCCCCTCAGCACCGCCGCCTGTCTGCGGGCGATGGGGGTGTCGGTGTCTCCGATTGAAGCGGGGCAGCCGGTGATCGTTGAAGGCGTGGGGCTCGACGGCTTCCGCGAACCGGAGAGCGTGCTCGATTGCGGCAATTCGGGAACGACGATGCGCTTGATGCTCGGGCTCCTGGCGGGCCGAGCCGGGCGCCACTTTGTGATGACGGGAGACGACTCGTTGCGGCGCCGTCCGATGAAGCGCGTGGGCGCCCCCCTCAGTGAGATGGGGGCCCGCATCGCTGGTCGAAGCGGAGGCAACCTCGCCCCGCTGGCCATCTCCGGACAAGAGCTCCAGGGGGTCACGATCCGCACCCCGGTGGCTTCTGCTCAGGTGAAGAGCGCGATCCTGCTTGCGGCCCTCACCGCGAATGGATCCACCACCGTGATTGAGCCGGTGCAGAGCCGTGACCACAGCGAGCGGATGCTGCGAGCCTTCGGAGCCGATCTCCAGGTGGGTGGAGCCGGGAACACCGAAGTGACGGTGACCCCCGGTCAACGGCTGCGCGGGCAGGAGGTGATCGTGCCCGGAGACATCAGCTCAGCCGCCTTCTGGCTCATCGCCGGTGCAATCACACCGGGGGCCGATCTGACGATCGAAAATGTCGGCCTGAATCCAAGCCGAACAGGGATCCTCGATGTGCTCGAGGCGATGGGCGCCCGCATCGAGGTTCTGAACCAGCGGGATGTCGCCGGTGAGCCGGTCGGGGATCTGCGGGTGACCCACGGACCCTTGCAGGCCTTTGAGATCAATGCCGAGCTCATCCCCCGTCTGGTGGATGAAATCCCCGTGCTGGCGGTGGCCGCCTGCTACGCCAGCGGGGTGAGCCGGGTCACGGGCGCCGAAGAGTTGCGCGTGAAGGAAACCGATCGCCTCGCGGTGATGGCGCGCCAACTGGGGGCGATGGGAGCGCGGATCGATGAATTCAGCGACGGCATGACCATTCAGGGCGAAACCCAACTCCATGGGGCCGAGGTGGACAGCGAAACCGACCACCGAGTCGCCATGAGCCTGGCGGTGGCCGCCCAGATCGCGACCGGACCCACCACCCTGCACCGCCCCGAAGCAGCTGCGGTCTCCTACCCCAGTTTCTGGGATGACCTCGAACGTCTCCAGGCTTGAGCCCCGCCGAACGGAGGATGGCAGCTTCAGCCTGTTCAGCCACCAGGTCGGAGAGGGCTTCCACAGCGGCAAAGGAGCCGTAGCGGAGGCTTGGAGCAAGTTCGTTGAGCCTGCGGATCTGGAGCGCTGGCCGCCAGGCAGCTGCCTGCGGGTGCTCGATATCTGCTTCGGCACAGGCAGCAACACAGCAGCACTGCTGGAGGCCGCCGAGCAACGGCAGCTCTCGCTGGAGTGGTGGGGGCTGGAGCTGGATCCGGATCCCCTCCGTCTCGCCCTGGCCGATGAGAGCTTCCGCCAGCAATGGCAGCCCACGGCCCTGGAGATCCTGCAGCAACTGCAGCAACCCGAGGCTGAACCCGGCATGGTCAGTGCTTGGCAGCACCCTGCGTTAGGCAGAGGCCAACTGTTCTGGGGCGATGCCCGTGCCTGTCTCCCCGCACTTCAAGCGAGCGCGACAGGGCGATTGGATCTGGTGCTGATGGATGCGTTCTCCCCGAGCCGCTGCCCGCAGCTCTGGACGGTGGAGTTTCTGGGGGCCCTGGCAGCCCTGCTGGCCCCCCAGGGCCGGCTGCTCACCTACTGCAGTGCGGCAGCGGTGCGTCAAGCACTCATGCTGGCCGACCTACAGATCGCCAGCATCGCGGCCCCTTCGGGCCTGAGGCAGCAGAGCCACGACTGGAGCGGAGGAACCGCCGCCAGCCCGATGTCGCTGACGGATGCCCCTCTTCTGAGGCCCCTCAGTGCGATGGAGCAGGAGCATCTCGGCACCAATGCCGCCGAGCCTTACCGGGATCCGACCTTCAACGCGGAGCGGGCCGAGATTTTGAGAGAGCGGCAGAGGGCTCAGCAGCTGGCCATGCAGCGGGGCGGGGTGGAGGCCACCAGCAGCTGGCGCCGGCGATGGGGGTTAGGCAAGGAGATCAGCAACCACCAGTAGATTCCGGCTCAGCTACTCGCCTCTGCCAATGCTCGCCGTTGCCGTGTTGGCCGCCGGAAAGGGCACGCGCATGAAGAGCGATCTGCCCAAGGTGTTGCAACCCCTGGCAGGGGCGACCCTGGTGGAGCGGGTTCTCTCCAGTTGCCGCAGTCTCGATCCCCAGCGTCAGTTGCTGATCGTCGGACACCAGGCCGAACGCGTCGAGCAATCGCTGAGCGCCCATTCCGGCCTGGAATTTGTGCTCCAGCAGCCCCAGAACGGCACTGGTCACGCCGTGCAGCAACTGCTGCAACCCCTGGGCGACTTCGAGGGGGATCTGCTCGTGCTCAACGGCGATGTTCCCCTGCTACGGGAGCAAACGATTGCTGCCCTGCTGGAGCGCCATCGCGCCAGCGGTGCCGCCGTGACCCTCCTCAGCGCTCGCCTCGACAATCCCACGGGCTACGGCCGGGTGTTCGCCGATGGGGAGGGCCATGTCTCCGCCATCGTGGAGCACCGCGACTGCAGCGAAGCCCAGCGCACCAACAACCTCACAAACGCCGGCATCTACTGCTTCAACTGGCGGCAATTGGCCGCAGTGTTGCCCCAACTCCGCACCGACAACGACCAGGGGGAGCTGTATCTGACCGATACCGTGGCGATGCTGACGCCCGCGATGCACCTGGAGGTGGCCGATGCTGATGAGATCAACGGCATCAACGACCGCCAGCAACTCGCCCAGTGCGAGGCGGTGATTCAAGACAGGCTGCGCCGCCACTGGATGGACGAAGGGGTGACCTTTGTGGATCCAGCCAGCTGCACCCTCAGTGACGGCACACGCTTCGGGCGGGATGTGGTGGTGGAGCCCCAGTGTCACTTCCGTGGCAGCACCAGCGTTGGCGATGGCTGCAGAATCGGCCCTGGCAGCTTGTTGGAGAACGCCAGCGTTGGCGAGCAGGTCGAGATCATCTACTCGGTGGTGCGCGAGGCCACCGTGGCGAGCGGGTGCGCCATCGGCCCCTACGCCCAGCTCCGTCCCGGAGCCCAGCTGGCTGAGGATTGCCGCGTTGGCAATTTTGTCGAGATCAAAAAGAGTCGCCTCGGCCGGGGCAGCAAGGTCAACCATCTCAGCTACATCGGTGATGCCGAGCTGGGTGAGCATGTCAACGTCGGAGCCGGCACGATCACTGCTAACTACGACGGCTTCAACAAACACCGCACCGTGATCGGAGCAGGCAGCAAAACAGGAGCCAATTCGGTATTGGTGGCACCGATCACCCTTGGTGCGAATGTGACCGTCGGAGCTGGATCCACCTTGACCAAAGACGTCCCGGCAGGAGCTCTGGCCCTAGGCCGAGCCAAGCAACTGGTCAAGGAGAACTGGCAGCTGCCTCAGGCCTAAGCCGAGGTCAAATCCAGCTCCTGCTGCCACTGCAGCAAAGGTCGATCCCAACCCTCCTCGAGCTTTTGGCCAATCACACACTTGGCGCGGAGACCCAGCTCGAAGCCCCGGGCCAGGGCATGGAGCAAAGGCTCGAGCGGCTCGTCGTTCTGCAGGGTGCTGAGCATCCCGCCAAAGATCAGCATCACCGCCAGGGGGGAGCGGTTCTGCGCCAGGTTGAAGGCCTGAACCCCCAACTCACCGGGGCCGTCAACACCAAACCCCGTGAGCACATGCACGATGTCGTGGGTTTCGCGAAGGCGGTGGGTCACGTAATCCCGCTCTGAAGCAATCGGTGAAGGATCAATCAGGCTGTCGGGCGTCAGACCTTGGGCCTGCAGCTGACGGGCATAGACAGCACCGAGGCTCCCCTCCGGCAAATGAGACAAAGCCTGCAAATCAATCGCAGGCGGTCGCCATTGCTGATCGATCAGCGCGCGCAAGTCGGCATTCGCGAGCAGATGGCGGAACATCTGAGCCGACAGGGGACTGCCCTCGAGGCTGCTGGCTACGGAAAACACGCTCTCAAGAGAGTCGGGCTTTTTCAGGAAGGCGGCAAGACCCGCCACCATCTTCAGCGACTGGAGATGCGTCTTGAGGTTGAGCAGCATGAACCGATCGGGCGCGAGCCCTCACCTTGGCCCGCCTTCAACCCGCGGGCAACAGCTCCGGCAGCAAGGGCAGCAGTCGCTCCAAGGCCACACCGCGGCTGGCCTTGAGCAGCAGCACATCCCCGGGGGAGAGCCACTCGCCGAGGGGTTGTGCGGCCTCTTCCGGGGCCTGGACCACCGCCAGCCTCGGCAAGGCTGCAGCTGCCTTGGCCATAGCCTCGGCCTCCGCCCCTGAGCTGACCACCACCAGGCCATCGAGGCTATGGGTGGCGGCTCGCTCAGCCACCGCCCGGTGCAGGGCAACGCTCTGATCCCCTAACTCGAGCATCGTGCCGAGCACGGCAAAACGTCGACCGGGCTGAGCCGCCAGCAAATCCAGGGCCGCCAGAACCGCTTCCGGAGAGGCGTTGTAGGTCTCATCGAGGATGGTCAGACCGCCCTGCTGCAGTCGACGATTGCGGCCGCCTGGCACCGACACGGAGAGGCTCTGGAGCGCCTCAGAGGGAACCTTCAGCTCCCGGGCCACCGCCAAGGCCAGCAGAAGATTGCGGGCGTTGTGCCGACCCTCGAGCGGAAGGTTGTAGAGATCGGAACCCAGCTTCAATCGGCCGGTGTCGAGGTGGAGCTCAGCGCAGAAATCTGCAGCCGCTGCACCCTCGTCATCGGCAAGGGCCACCCGGCAGATGCGCCCGGACCAGACCCGAGCCAGAGCTTGATCGAGCAGGGGATCACCGGCGGGAATCACCACCAGGCTGTCGGGCTTAAGACCAGTGGTGATTTCGCACTTCGCCTGGGCGATGGCCCCACGGCTGCCGAGGCGGCCGATGTGGGCCGTTCCGATGTTGGTGATGACGGCGACATCGGGCTCAGCGGTGCGGCTCAGGCGATCAATCTCCCCGAGACCGCGCATGCCCATCTCCACCACCACAGCCGCCTGCTCGCGATGGGCTTTGAGCAGGGTCAGGGGAACACCCACATCATTGTTTTCATTGCCACGACTGGCCATCACCTCACCGAGGGGGGCCAGGGCCGCGCGGATCAATTCGCGGGTCGTGGTCTTGCCGGCCGAGCCGGTGACCGCAATCACAGGTTGCGGCAGCTGACGGCGATGGAGCAGAGCCAGCTGCTGGTAGGCCTCCAACGTGTCGTCGACGAGCCAATGCAACAGGGTTGAAGGAGCGAGATGCGCTCGATCGCGCTGCACCAACGCCGCCTGCGCGCCGAGGCCTGCCGCTTGCTGAAGAAAGGCGTGCCCATCAAACCGCTCCCCCACCAGGGGGATGAACAGCTGTCCCGCCGCCAGTGAACGGCTATCGGTGCAGATGGGTCCCAGCGGCAGCGATGGCTCCAGTGGAGACAGAGCGCCTCTGGGCTGCCCCCAACAGGCAATCAAGTCGCCGAGCTGCATCGGTGAAGACCTAGGAGCGATCACGGAGCACGATCATGCCCTCTCCCACCAGGACATCCCGGGCGACGAGGCCAGAGCGCGAATCGCGCAGCTCCAGGTGGTCATAGCCAAGATCCGCTGCCCAGCCCTGCCACTGCAGCGCTCGACGTTGCTGCTCTGCCGGGGAAAGGGCGGGGAAGGCCGGGCGCAGCTGCAGCACCAGCAGGGATTGCTCCGGCACCGCGTCAGCAGCCAGCAACAAGCCGTCAGCCTCAGGCCGCTCGATGAACTCCACCAGGGGATCGACGAACGGTTCGCTGACCTCATCGAGCCGTTCCGCTTCAGCCGAGAACTCATCTGAGATCTGGGCTGAGATCTGCCTTTGCATCTCATTGGGGGGCTCATCTGGCAACTGCTCTGGGGGCTCGGCTTCAGCCGCGGGTTCTGGCGCAACGGGGAGCTCCGGGACCAGCGCCAGAGGCTGCTCTAAAGCAGTGGATGAAGGCGGCGGCACGCTGGGCTGCAGCCGAGGCGTCAACCAGAACAGAGCAGAGAGCAACAGCGCGAGGCCCGCCCCGAACAACAGAGGCCAGAACAGCGGAGAGAGATCAGATGGCCACCAGGCAGGGCTCCAGAGCTGCCCCTGGGCATTGCGGCGCCAGAGGGCCCAGCTGCGCAGGCGTGTATCGGCACCGATGGCACGCAGATCGTCGCCCAGCTGCCGCCAGGGATTGCGATAGGGCGCCGGCAGCTCACTGGAGGCGAGCTGCCGGGCGGGGTCGGTGGGGCGGGTGGAGCTCAGCTGGCGTTACGGCGTCGCAGCAACGAAAGCGGATTTCTCGAGCGAGCGGAAGCCTCAACGCCAGGGGCATCGTTACCTAGATCGTCGCCGGCTCTGCGGCTGGGATCTGCCTGTTGCCCCTGAGACAACTGCTCCACCACCTGGGCATCGGGGGTGGGCTCCTTGACGCCCTTCACTTCCTTGTACATCAGGTCGTACTCCAGGGCTGAGCGTGTCCAACTGAAATCGCTCTGCATCGCCCGACGTTGCAGCTCAACCCAGCTGTCGCGATGGCGATAGGCCTCCCAGGAGCGCACGATCGAGGTGTAAAAGTCGAGGGGCTCGTAGCGATCAAAACCAAAGCCAGTGCCACTGTGATGGCTGGGGTCGTGGGGCGGAACCGTATCCACCAGACCACCAACGCGCCGGACCACGGGGATCGAGCCATAGCGCATGGCCAGGAGCTGACTGATCCCGCACGGCTCAAAGCGACTCGGCATCAGGAAGGAATCGGTGCCCGCGTAGATCAAGCGTGAAAGGGCATCGTCATAGGTGAGGAATACGGCAAAGCGGCCGGGATGGCGGGCGGCCATCTGCCAAAGGCCGGCCTCGATGTGGCGATCACCGGTCCCGAGAACAACGATCTGGCTATCGGAGTAGGCGAGCACACGATCGGCAACCTGCAGTAAGAGATCGATGCCCTTCTGATCCACGAGTCGGCTGACCACACCCATCAGATAGGTATCGGGGTTAACCGCCAAACCCATGCGCTCTTGCAGCAACTGCTTGCAACGGGCGCGGCCACTGAGGTCAGCGGCTGAGAAGTTGGCGGGCAGGGTGTTGTCGGTGGTGGGGTTCCAATCGTCCTGATCGATGCCGTTGAGGATTCCCCGTAGCTTTCCGCTGACGTAGTTCAGCAAGCCATCGAGCTTCTCGCCGTATTCAGGGGTGCGAATTTCCTGGGCGTAGGTGGGAGACACCGCATTCACACGATCCGCATAGAGGATCGCCGCCGCCATGGTGTGATCCCCCTGCATGTACCAGGGGCACCAGGTCATGCGATCGAGTTTCCACCGCCAGGGGCCCTGGTATTTGAGGTTGTGGATGGTGAACACCGTGCTGATGTCCGGGTCCTGATGCATCCAGACCGGGATCATGCCGGTGTGCCAGTCATGGCAATGGAGGATGTCGGGCTTCCAGTGGTTCCAGGCGAATTCCGAAACCGCACTGGCAAAAAAGGTGAAGCGCCAGTCTTCGTCTTCACCGCCGTAGATCCGCTCCGGATCAAAGACCGGATGACCCACCAGATAAAGGGTCAGGCCATTGCTGGGATGACGGGTTTCGTAAACCGCGAAGTCGGTTCCCATGGTGTGCCCCCGCCAGATCGGCTCTGAGGGGATCGAGAGCAGGCTCCAGAGACGGCCATAGCCCGGCATGATCAGCCGTACGTCATGGCCCAGGGGCGTGAGGGCCGGTGGCAGGGAGCCCACCACGTCTCCCATGCCGCCAACCTTGACCATCGGGGCACATTCGGCCGCAGCAAACAGCACCCGCATGGTCTTGACCGGACTGAAGTGGGCGCAACTCTACGGGCGGTCTTTAGGGCAGCACTGTCACCAGCGTTCCCACCTCCACCAGGTCAAAGACCTTCTGGACGTTCTCCTCAAACAGCCGCACGCAGCCATGGGACACCGCCCGGCCCACGGTCCAGCGATGGGGGGTTCCGTGGAAGCCAGCCACGGTGCAGCCGTTGATGGTCAGATAGCGCTCCCCATCCCAGGCGTTCTGCTTGGGGGTGCAATCGCGATAGAAACCAATCCAGCGGGAACCGAGGGGGTTGGCGGGTCCAGGGCCCACATGGTTGCCATTGCCCGGATGCTGCCACACAGGCTGCGAGACCTTCTCCAGCACCTGATGGGTTCCGGCCGGCGTCTCCCAACCTTCAGTGCCCACCGCCGCCGGGAAGCGATGCTTCAGGTGGCCGCCATCGAACACCATCAGCTGCCGGGTCTGACGGTCGAGCACTAAATGCAACCCCTCCTGGGCGCGGAGGGTGCTGGGCACCCGCGCCAGGGCAACGGCGTCACTGATCACCGGCGCCGGAGGTGGAACCGGATCGGGCTGGCGAGCTTGAGCACCCTGACTCAACAGACCCAGGGCAAAGAGAACAGAGAGGGAGGAGCGAAGGGCTGACACTGTCCTAAAGGCGGTCTCACCTAGGACTAGCTACGAGATTGGAACTGTGCTACGGCAGCCAGGGTGCGTCAGAAAAATCTGGAGATCTTTTCTCCAGGAAGGCATTGCGCCCCTCTTGTCCTTCTTCCGTTCGGTAAAACAAATGGGTGGCCTGGCCTGCCAGCTCCTGGATTCCAGCCATGCCATCGGTTTCGGCATTGAAGGCGGCCTTGAGACAGCGGATCGCCGTGGGGCTGTGCTGCAGCACCTCCCGTGCCCAGCGCACACCCTCAACCTCAAGTGACTCCAGGGGGACCACCGCATTCACCAGCCCCATCTGCAGGGCCTCAGCGGCTCCGTATTGCCGGCAGAGAAACCAGATCTCTCTGGCTTTGCGCTGGCCCACCAGCCGAGCCAGGTAGCCAGCGCCGAAGCCCCCGTCGAAACTGCCGACCCGGGGTCCGGTCTGCCCAAAACGGGCATTCTCGGCGGCGAGGCTGAGGTCACAGAGCAGGTGGAGCACCTGGCCCCCACCAATGGCGTAGCCGGCGACCAGCGCAATCACCACCTTGGGAAGGCTGCGGATCAGGCGCTGCAGATCGAGCACATTGAGACGCGGCAAGCCGTCGTCACCGACATAGCCCCCATCACCGCGAACGCTTTGATCACCACCGGCGCAAAAGGCGTACACCCCATCAGCCGCCGGACCAGCACCGGTGAATAGCACCACCCCGATGCGCGGGTTATCGCGCACACGCGAAAAGGCATCGAACAGCTCCGTGACCGTTTTGGGCCGGAAGGCGTTGCGCTTCTCGGGCCGATTGATGCTGATGCGAGCGATGCCCTCCTCGCTCAGATCAAACAGGATGTCCTCATAGGACCCCTGGCGAATCCACTGCACAGCGGACATCGGAGAGCTGGTCAGGTCTCGACCATTGTGCGGCGCAGCCGATGCCGCAGCTCCGCATCGGACTGACGATCCGTGCGGGCCACCACCAGGGCGAGGGGGTGTTCAAAAGCCCAGTGCAGAAGCACATCCAGCTGCTTCAAATCCTGCAGATCGCGCCAGGGGATGCCATAGCCCTGGGCCCAGGACCCAAGGTCGATGCACTGAGGCATGGCGAAGAGACGCTCAAAATCCAGGGCTGGACGGATGGGCAACTGCTCAAAGATGCCCCCTCCACGGTTATCGATCACCACCACCGTGAGCCGCTTGCCCCTGGCCCTCAACTGCTCGCGCCAGAGCCAACCGTTGGCGTCATGGAGCAGGGCCAGATCACCACTGATCAACACCAACTGATCGGAGGCGGCCGCCAACCCGGCCGCCACTGACAGCGTGCCGTCGATACCGGAGGCCCCACGAAACGAATACACGGGCCGATGGGGGGCCTCCGCTGCGGAAAAACTCTCCCAGTCGCGCACTGGACTGCTGTTGGCCAGCAGCACTGGCAACCCCGGCGGCAGTTGCAGGCTGAGGCGATGGGCCAATGCAGGCTCACTCAAGGCAGAGGCAGAACCAAAGACCTCCGACAACCGCTGTTGAAGGGCTTCTTCGCGCTCCAACCAACTCTCACTCCAGCTCAGGTTGGACGCCGAAGGGGGCTGATCCCAGGTGGCCAAGGGCCAGCGGGCCAACCAAGGCTCAAGGCCAGCGCCCTCCTGGCCGCTGCCGCAGCCCAGGGCATCGAAGTTCCGAGGATCCCGCTCCTGGATCAGCAGTTGGCTCGCTCCGCTGCTGCAGATCCAGTTCTGCAGGCGCCGACTGGCCGGCACAGGACCCAAACGCAGCAGTTGCGGAGCTGCGGGGAGCCCATGACCCTCTGCAAGCAGCAAGTCATAGCCACGCACCAGCCGTAGACCAGGCCAGCCGCGAAGCCCGGAGAGGGCATCAGCGAACACAGGCCAGCCACTGCGCTGCTGCCAGCGGAGGACCGCCTCGGCAAAGGCCGGAAAGGCGGCCGCCCTGCCTCGCCACGGACCGACCACCACCACGCCGGGTTGGTCAGGATCAAGCAGCTCCGCCGCACGAGCGGCAGGGGCCTGCTGCTGAGACCTCTCAACTGCGCCTACGGGACGGGGAAGGGGCAGCAGCTCCCTCTGCAGCGCTTCGATCAGTGAGGCCGAGGCATGCAGAGGCTCCTCAAAGGGAACGTTGAGATGCACTGGGCCCATGGGGGCGGCTTGGCAGTGTTCCCAGGCCGATTGCGCCAAGGCCGTGATCGCCTGGCTGTCCATCGTGGCCAACCCCCGGGGATCAGCCGCGAGCAGCGCGCGAGCCGCCGCGCTGAGAAAGGCTTCCTGATTCACGGTCTGGTTGGCGCCGCAACCCTTGAGGCGCTGGGGCCGATCCGCGGTCAGCAGCAAGAGAGGCACCGCGCCGTAGTCGGCTTCCACCGCCGCCGGCAGCAGATTGGCCACCGCCGTTCCGGATGTGGTGACCACCGCGGCCGGCACCCCATCGTGACGACTGAGGCCAAGGGCCAGAAAAGCGGCCGAGCGCTCATCAATGCCGGTCCAGAGCTCAAGACCCTGCTCGGAGAGGAGACCGGCAGCCAAGGCCAGGGGGGCCGATCGGCTACCGGGGCAAAGCACCAAACGACGCAGCCCAAGCGCCTGCAATGCCTGCAACAGGGTCAGAGCAGCCCGAAGGTTGGCCTCAGTGGAGCAGAACGCGGCAGGTGGAAGAGGCACCGGGCTGGGCCGTTGTTCAGGATGTGGCGATCATGCCCACTGGTTCGCAGCCATGGACACAGGATCACAAAACAAGTCGTCGCTACTGAGCGGCTGGCGATCCCTGCTCGCTTGGCTGGTGGTGGCTCTGGTGCTGCGCTGGGGCGTGATCGAACCGCGCTGGATTCCGTCCGGCTCGATGCTTCCCACCCTGCAACTGCAAGACCGGATCCTGGTGGAGAAGATCCGGCCCCGGCTGCATCGCCCTCTACCGAATGGGACGGTGGTGGTGTTCCACGCGCCCGAGGCCCTGGTGCAGGCGGGATATGACCCCAAAGCCGCCCTGATCAAACGGGTGGTGGCGCAGGAGGGTGAGGTGATCGAACTCCGGGACGGAGCGCTTTGGCGTAACGGTGTTCGCGTGCCAGAACCCTGGCGCCAGGAAGCGGTGGACTACAGCTTTGGGCCCATCACCGTGCCGAAGGGAACGCTGATGGTGCTGGGGGACAACCGCAACGCCAGCCTGGATTCCCATGTCTGGGGACCGCTTCCCCAGGAGGACGTGATCGGCACTGCGGTGTTGCGCTACTGGCCGCTGAACCGTCTCGGCGCCATTCGGTTCCCCGCCCCTTCAGATCTCGAAGCGAACAGTGAGCTGGGGTAGGGTGCAGGCGTGACGCGGAGCACACCGGAATGTTCAACCCGGAGTTCCTGACTAGCGATAGCGAGCCGATCAGCAGCAACTCTCTGATCCAATACCTGCAGGAACAATCACCGGATGTGTTGCAGCGGGTTGCCCGCTCAGCCAGCGGCGACATTCAGGACATCATTCGCCACAACGTTCAGGGGCTCCTGGGAATGCTCCCCGGTGAGCAGTTCGACGTGAAAATCACGGCGAGCCGTGATCACCTGGCCGGTCTTCTCGCCTCAGCGATGATGACTGGATACTTCCTGCGCCAGATGGAGCAGCGCATGGAGCTGGAAGCCACGCTGTTTGAAGAGGGAGCCGCTGACGCCGATCCTGGCGAGCTACGGCTCTAGCCCTCTAGTCGAGCGCGTCGCTCGGAACTACCCCTGAGCGCACCAACAACTGATCAAGATTGGCGAGATAGCCCCAGTTGCCCTGGTCCGGTGCCCAGGGGCGTTGTTCAAATGCGCTGGCCAAGCGCGAGAGCTGGGCGGCGGAATAGGGGATCGGTGCCTCATAGTGCGCCGGGACAATCCAACGCACCCCCTCCCAGCGGGAGAGCTCCTGCAACCAACGCACCACCACAGGCCTCGCCCTGGGGAAGACCAGGCGCTCAAGCACAGGGGCAACGAGGAGGCGGTCCACCGCCTGGGCCTGCAGCTGGGCAAAAGCATCCGTGGAACTCGAGCGCCACTGGAAGGGGTAGAGGCCGAAATAAGTGCGCGGGCTGCGGCACCCGGGGCGAAAGGCCCGAGAAAACAGGGCCGGAAGCGCCGGCACCTCGAGGGCCTCGGGCCTGAGGAAAGAGGCAAACAGAGCCAACCTCTCCCACCCCTTCTGACGACGATCAGGGCTATCGAGCAGGGGCTCATCGCCACGATCGCGGGCATGGAACAGCAACGGTGTGGGATCGAGGTTGAACAGGTCCGGGGGCTTCTGGTCGATCGCCACCAATGCATCGGTCAGCAGCAGGGCACCGCTGGCCAGATGCAGACAAGCAAACTCCTGAAAACGGCCAAGGCCCAGATCCAGCGGTCCAAGCGAGGCCCAGCGAAGATCATCAGCATGGGGGAAACCGTTGTCCCCCAAAACCTTCGTGCGCGTCATGGGGAATCCGAGCCAGGCCAGCGGCAACTGCAGTGGAAAACTCCACTGACCGGGGGTCACCCATACCTGGGCGCCTGGGAAGGCCCGGGCCAGGGGAGGCACGGCCAACTTGTGCTCGAGCCCCGAGGCTGTCGGCAGCACAATTGTCTGCACCGGGCCGTAGCGCGCCTCCAGATCGCGAAGGGCGGCGCGAACTTCTCCAGTGGGCGCCACTGCGGCGTAGAGCATCAGGCCGCCCCGCACCCGGGCGACGGTCATCCGAATGGGAACAGCCACATAAAAAACGCCCTGGAGCTGCTCCACACTCCAGAGCTGATCTGGAATCAGCTCGCGCACCAGGGTGCGCTTACGGCCGTAGGGATAGAGCGGCAACAGCGGCCACCAGGGCCAACGCTGATCGGCGGAAGGGATCGCGCGCTTGGCCTCCACGGCGGACTCCTGCCTCAGCTGAGCAGCACCAGGCTGATGCTCATCACCACCATGCCGGCTGTGATGCCAGCCATCATCAGGTGGTGATGGGCTCCGGTGCGCTGGGCAGCAGGCAACAGCTCATCGAAGCAGATGTAGACCATGATTCCGGCGACGCTCGCAAACACCAGGCCAAGCACCAGATTGTTGAGCACTGAGCGCAGAAACACGTAGCCCACCAGCGCACCGATCGGCTCGGCGAGACCGGAGGCGAAGGAAATCCAAAACGCTTTGCTGCGGCTGCCGGTGGCGTAGTACACGGGAGCAGCGACCGCCAGGCCCTCAGGGATGTTGTGGATCGCGATGGCAATGGCGATGCCGATTCCCAGCCGAGGCTCAGAAAGGGCGGCCACAAAGGTGGCCAGACCCTCCGGGAAGTTATGAATGCCAATGGCCAGGGCCGAGAACAAACCCGTGCGCATCAGCGCTGACGAATCCGCTCCCTCACGCAGGGGGAGCAGCGCCAGCTCATGGGAGGGCAGCATTCGGTCCATCAGTGCCAGCACCAACATCCCGGCAAAGAAGGCCAACACAGTGACCAGATAGGCCTGAACAGCGCCTAGCTCGGGAGTGAGGGCCTGCCTTGCTTTTGGGAAGATCTCCACGAAGGAGACAAAAATCATCACCCCGGCGGAAAAGCTGAGGGCCAGGGTGAGCAAGGAAGGGCTGAAGCGCCGCGTCAGGACGCCGAGCCAGCTGCCGATCCCCGTGGAGAGTCCGGCCCCCAAGGTAAGCAGAAAAGCAGGCAGCACCTGATGATCCAGCTCTGCCAAACCTCAGCTCCACCACTCAAACCAGCTCCGATAATCGCAGGCCGGGGGCTGCCAGCCCACTGGACAACACGAACTCCATGAGTCAGAACTCCAGCAGGAGGAGTGGCTCAACGCATGCAGACGCCGTTTGGGATCTGGCTCCCTCAAGTCACGGTGTTGCGCTGCGAGCACTTCGAGAAGGCGGTGGATGCTGTGGATGCGATCCGGCAGCGCCAATGCGTGGTGCTGCAGCTGGATCACCTTGAAGCCGCTGAAGCGCAACGGGTGCTCGACTTCGTGGCGGGAGCAACCCACGCGCTGGATGGGCAGATGGAGCGAGTGGGGGATGACACCTATTTGTTTGCCCCCTCAGGGGTCGAGGTCAGCCGGCTGCTCTCTTGAAGCGTTCAACGCTTGAGGGGGGCCAGATCACTTGGCCGACTGAGAACCACCAGCACAGCAACGGTGAGCACCGTGGCAATCAGGAAGAGGGCACCGATCGCCGCGCTGTAGTCCGTCATTCACCCACCAACAAGATGAGATCAGCTTAACGGTTGTTTACATCGCTCTATGGACACCAAAAAGCCCCCGCGATCACGGGGGCTTGGGGAGGCCTGCTGACAGGCTCAGGCTGTTGGATCAGCCAATCGAAGGGGCCGTGAGGGCCACGGGAATCGACTGGGTTGCCGCCAGGTCGAGGGGGAAGTTGTGAGCATTGCGCTCGTGCATCACTTCCATACCCAGGTTGGCGCGGTTCAGCACGTCGGCCCAGGTGTTCAGCACACGACCCTGGGAATCCAGGATCGACTGGTTGAAGTTGAAGCCGTTCAGGTTGAACGCCATGGTGCTCACGCCCATGGAGGTGAACCAGATGCCGACCACGGGCCAGGCACCGAGGAAGAAGTGCAGGCTGCGGCTGTTGTTGAAGCTGGCGTATTGGAAGATCAGGCGACCGAAGTAACCGTGGGCAGCCACGATGTTGTAGGTCTCTTCCTCCTGGCCGAACTTGTAGCCGTAGTTCTGGCTTTCGGTTTCGGTGGTTTCGCGCACCAGGGAGCTGGTCACCAGCGAACCGTGCATGGCGGAGAACAGCGAACCACCGAAGACGCCAGCCACACCCAGCATGTGGAAGGGGTGCATCAGGATGTTGTGCTCAGCCTGGAACACCAACATGAAGTTGAAGGTGCCGCTGATCCCCAGGGGCATGCCGTCAGAAAAGGAGCCCTGACCGAAGGGGTAGATCAGGAAGACCGCGAAGGCTGCCGACAACGGAGCGCTGTAAGCAACGCAGATCCAGGGGCGCATGCCCAGGCGGTAGGAGAGCTCCCACTGCCGCCCCATGTAGCAGGAAATGCCCAGCAGGAAGTGGAACACCACCAACTGATAGGGGCCTCCGTTGTAGAGCCACTCATCGAGGCTGGCGGCTTCCCAGATGGGGTAGAAGTGCAGACCGATGGCGTTGCTGCTGGGGATCACAGCGCCGGAAATGATGTTGTTGCCGTAGATGAATGAACCGGCAACAGGCTCACGGATGCCGTCGATGTCGACGGGGGGAGCCGCAATGAAGGCAACGATGAAGCAGATGGTGGCCGCCAGCAGGCAGGGAATCATCAGCACACCGAACCAACCCACATAAATGCGGTTATCGGTGCTGGTGACCCACTCACAGAATTGTGACCAGGAGCTGGAGCGGCCGCTGCGAAGAGCAGTGGTCATGAAGACAGGCTCGCTTGAACCGAATCAGTACAGATGCCACGTCGTGGCCCGACAAGACTATGGATCCTGTGAAAACTTTCTTGGGAGCAAAAATTAAATTCGCATTGCGATCACTTTGTTCATGAAGAGTTCATGAACGCTTCATGAAGATCACGCCTGCAAGGGACTTTGAACCTGAAGCCAATCGCGGGCGTTCTGCACAAAGGCGCTCCAGCCGAGTCGCTCCTCCTCGGCCGCGCGCGCCACCAGCAATGGAGCCTGACGCTGCAGCAGCGCCTCCAAATCCTGCTCGGGCACGCCGGCGGCCAGGGCCATGTAGTCGGCCATGGCGCGACCCACCACACGAGTGAGGTAAGCGGCACTCAACGCCTGAAGAGCGCCACCCACCAGCCAGGTGGCGCCATGCAGCTTGACCAGAGAGGCAAGGGCCTGACTGCTCCACTCCACCACCCCCAAGGTGAGGGCCGCCTTGCCCAGCTCAGACGCCGCAGCCTGCAGCTGATCAAGCGACCAGGAACACTCCCAGAGCTGGGCCATCTCCTGGAGCATCAGCCCATTGGCCGCTGCCAGCACCAGCAGATCGAGGCTGGGCAGCGGAGCCACCACCACCCCAGCCGCCACGGTCCACTGCGTTCGCAGCAGGAGCTTCTGCCAGTGCTCACGGCGGAGTCGCTCCAGCTCAACCTGCCAGCAACCGTGCATCTCCTCGAAGCAGCGCTGCGTGTTGCGCTCGCTGGCCTGGGCACCAAGCTGCGCAAGGGTTGTGACCACCGGCGCCAGATCAGAGCCCAGTTGCTGCGGAGCGAAGGGGCTCCAGGGCAGGCAATGGTTGCGCAGATGAGCGGGCAGCTGCTGCCGCAGTTGCTCCAGAGCAAGGTTGCACGCCCCCTGTTGTGGCCGCTCCACCAGCACCCGCAGCGGTTGTTGCTGCGGAAGCGCTTCAAGCCAGCGCAGATCAACCGCCTTCAAGGGCAGCTCCAGGCGATAGAGCACCAGGTCGCAATGCCGAAAGGCGTCGGGCCACTGCCACTGGTCTGGGCTGAGGGGCAGGGGGTGGCTGCGATGCACCCGCAGCGGTCGGAGAGAGGCGCAGTGCTGCAACAACAGCTCCTGGAGGGATTCGCTCCAGGGCTCCGTGCCGACCAAAGCCAGATTGAGGTGGGGATCGCTCTGCTGCCGCGTCAACTCGGCCAACTGCTCTCGCCGCCTCTGCTGGCCATCGGCCCATCGCTCTGGTGGGAGCTCGAGGCTGCTTTGCAAGCGCTCAAACGAGGCCAGCACCTGATCGCAGCGCGCAATCCAACCGGCCGTGGTCGTTGGCTTTAGCGGAGTTGCAGGCTGGCGACGCCGGCCCAGCAACAGCAAACCGGCGCCGGCCGCCGACAGGCTGACCAGCGAAGAGAGCGGACCGTGCACGTTCTCAATCAGCAGCCAGCCGCCACCGAGAGCGGCCAACCAGGGCCACTGACGCAGAAGCGTTGACCTCACCACGACTGAGACGGCCGGCCCGCCAGGGGGCTTCCACTGCTCGGCTGCCTCAGGTCGCATCAAGGGGCACTTGTGCTGGCGTCTGCGCCAACTCTTTAGCTCAGCTATTAACCCATGCCCAGACCCAATAGCTTGGGAAGAGATCAGGAACCACGAGCGGGGATGGGTCGAGTCGGCCGCAACACCAGGGAGATGATCCAGCCGACGGCGCGCCAGGACAGCCGCGCCGAAGCCAAGCGGGTCTTGCTGGTGGCCTTGGGTGTGAATGTGGCGATGACCCTGCTCAAGCTGACGATCGGTCTCTTGAGTGGATCCCTGGCCTTGCTGGCCGATGCCATGCACAGCGCCACCGATGGCCTCTCCAGCTTGCTGGGATTGATCACCAACAACCTGTCGGATCCGAAGCCGGATCGCGATCATCCCTACGGGCACGACAAATACGAAGCGGTCGGCGCGGTGGCGATCGCGGGCTTCATCCTGTTCACGGCTTTTGAGATCGTGCGCACCGCCCTCGAGCGAATCAGCTCAGGCCTTCAACCCCTGAAGCTCGATCCCCAAGAGCTGGTGATGCTGCTGATCGTGCTCGGCTGCAACCTGCTGCTGGCCGGTTATGAGAGAAGCGAAGGAAAACGCCTGGGAAATCAACTGCTGTTGGCGGATGCCCAGCACACCACCAGCGACATCTGGACGACAGTCGTCGTCCTGGTGGGGCTGACCGGTGTGGTGCTGTTCGACCTCAACTGGCTGGATGTGGCCATCGCCATTCCGCTCTGCCTGTTGCTGGTTCGCGTCTGCTGGCAGGTGATGCGCAGCAACCTGCCCTGGCTTGTGGATCAGATCGCCATCGCTCCTGAAGCCATTCATGAGGTCGCGATGGCGGTTCCTGGCGTGCTCAACGTGCACGACATCGCCAGTCGCGGGGTGCTGGGACAGCGGGTATTCATCGAGCTCCACATGGTGGTCGATGCCGACGATCTCCCCACGGCCCATCGCATCACGGAATTGGTGGAGGAACACCTGGAGGCCCGCTTCGGGCATGTGCGCTGCACGATTCACCTGGAGCCCAGGGAATACGCCATCCCCACCATCACCTTCCAGGGAACCCATGGCTGAGCCAGCCCTGCTGCTCACCGACCGGCACCAAAGGCAATTGGAGCTGTTGCTGGAGAGCCAACAACAGCAGCGCCACTGGCATGGCCAACTGCCGGTGGTCCTGCTGGACCGTTGCTGGCTCCGCCTCCAGGTGCTGCCGGTGGAGCAGCTCTGCAGCGTGCTTCCCCCAGACAGCAGTGGAGATGCTCCGGAACTGGTGCGCTTTCGCGAGCTGCTGCGCGAAGGGATGAGCAGCCTTGAAGCCCAGGAGCAGTGCTGGCAAGACTTTGGCCGCGAGCCCTGCTCCGAAGCCCTACGACGGTTCTGGGCTGCCCAGGAACGAGGAAACCGGGGCTGGACCCTGCAGGTGTATCTGGACTGGCTGCAGCGCTACCGGCTGGGGATCGAGGGCGAAGGGCCAAAACCACTGCCGCTGGTGGTGCTGGCAAGACCCGACGGCCGCGAGCCGCATCAACTGGTCTGGCACTGGCCTGTATCCCAGCCCATGCGGCACACTTGCCCCTGACTTTTCAGGTGTGCGGCCATGGCCGACGGTGATTTCCAACGCAATTCCGGAGACCAGCCCCGCGATGGGCGAGGACCGCGTGAGGGTGGTGGCTTTCGCATTCGCCTGAGCGATAACGAAATGCGCTCGGCCCGCGCTGTGCAAGAGGCCTTTGGCGTGCGCTCCACCGTCGCCGCGCTTGGACTGTCCCTGCGTGCCGTAGCCCAGCTGCTCGAGGAGGGTCGCATCGACGACCTGGTGGCCCAGCACAAAGCGAGTGCAGGGTCCCGAGGCCCTGGCGAGCGCCGAGCTCCCAGCGAGCGCCGCGCGCCCGGCGGGCGTGGAGAGCGCTCCGATCGTCCCGCCTCCAACCGCCCCAACCCCTTTGCTCGTCCCGCCAAGCCGGCTGCGGCTCCGATCGAAGAGACCGCTGCCGAGCCCGCTGTAGAGGCCGAGCCGACCACCCCGGCCCCTGAAGTCGAGGAGGCCTGAGCCAAGGCAGAATCCGGCGATCTGCGAGCTGATTCGGATGCCACGCGCCAGGGTTCTTTCCGGGGTTCAACCCACTGGCGCGCTGCATCTGGGCAACTGGCTTGGCGCCATCCGCAACTGGGTCGAGCTGCAGGACAGCCACGACACTTTCTTCTGCGTGGTGGATCTCCATGCCATCACCGTTCCCCACAACCCCGCCCAGCTGGCGGACGACACCCGCAGCACAGCAGCGCTGTATCTGGCCTGCGGCATCGACCCGACCAAGGCCACCGTGTTCGTCCAGAGCCAGGTTCCAGCCCACAGCGAACTGTGCTGGCTGCTGAACTGCGTCACACCGCTCAATTGGCTCGAGCGGATGATCCAGTTCAAGGAAAAGGCGGTGAAGCAGGGCGACCAGGTGTCGGTGGGCCTGCTCGACTACCCGGTGCTGATGGCCGCCGACATCCTTCTCTACGACGCCGACTTAGTGCCGGTGGGAGAAGACCAGAAGCAACACCTGGAGCTGGCCCGCGACATTGCTCAGCAGCGCATCAACGCCCGCTTCGCCCCCAAGGATGCTGAAGGCGAGCCGATCCCAGTGCTGAAGGTTCCCGAGCCCCTGATCCTCAAGGAGGGAGCCCGAGTGATGAGCCTCACCGATGGGCGCAGCAAAATGAGCAAAAGCGATCCCAACGAGGGTTCGCGCATCAACCTCCTGGATCCGCCCGAGCTGATCACCAAGAAGGTGAAACGGGCCAAGACCGACCCGGTGATGGGCCTGGAATTCGGCAACCCCGAGCGGCCTGAAACCGACAACCTGCTGGGGCTGTATGCCCTGCTCAGCGGCAAGGGCCGCGATGCCGCTGCTGGCGAATGTGCCGACATGGGCTGGGGCACCTTCAAACCCCTGCTGGCCGAAACGCTGGTGGAGGCCCTGCGCCCGATCCAGGAGCGCTACAACGACTTCAACGCTGATCCAGGGGAGCTGGATCGCGTGCTCAAGGACGGCCGAGAGCGCGCCAACGCCGTGGCCCAGGCGACCCTGAATCGCACGCGAGCGGCCCTGGGCTTCCTTCCCTGAGCCACAGCCCCTTTATCTAAACCTGAAGGAAAGATAAAGGTGGCTGATCATTAAGCCACTCGCCTCCCGAGCGACAAGCCGCATCCCGCCAGTCTCAGAGGGGACGACTCTCGATGTCGCCGCTAAGCACATGACCCCTGACCTTGTCCAGTTCGGCAGGGAATTCTCGTATTGAGACTCGGAACTCGTCCAGTCTCACTGGACCCATGTCACTGTGCCGCTTGCAAAGTCGTCCTTGCATCCATCGCGCCCGTGCTGCCACCAGCTCCTGTGTTCTCGGTCTGTTGCTCTTGGCCGTCGGCCCCCTGGTGAGCCCATCCCAGGGGAGCCAGTCCGCTGCAGGAAGCCTGATCGAATCGGGTGTTGGATCAGCTCGGGGCGATGGGTTCTATGAGATGACCCCTGAGCGGCAAGCCCTTCTGAACACGATTCGCTACGCGGAAGGCACCTGGAAGCAGGGATCCGCGGGCTACCGCACCCTCTATGGCGGTGGTCGTTTTTCCAGTCTCGCCAAACACCCTGAAGTGGTGGTGGTGAAGCGCTACACCAGTGCTGCAGCTGGCGCCTACCAGTTTCTACCGAGAACCTGGCGTGAAGCGGCCGAGAAACTGAGCCTCAACAGCTTCAATCCCCGCAACCAGGACCAGGCGGCCCTCTATCTGGTGGATCGGCGCGGGGTTCTCGATCAGGTGGACAACCAGGGACTGACCCGCGAAGTGATGAGCGTGCTGTCGAAGGAATGGGCATCGTTCCCCAGCAGCACTGGCCAAAGCGCCTATGGACAGCCTGTGAAGAAGGCTGCGGATCTCGGTGCCTTCTATCGCGACAATCTGCGGGAACTACGTCTGCAGGCCTAAAGGCCTCCGGGGGGACCCTGCCGTTCGGAATCGGGAACCGGAACACCAGCAACCCGCAGCATCGCCGAGAGATTCCACACCCGCATCATCAAGCGATGCCAGGGAGCCATGGCATCCATATCCACAGCCATCGGGGTTGAGCAGGCTGCGCGCAGAGCCTCCGCCGCCGCAATCGCCTGCAAGGCCTCTTCGAGGGCCTGCCGCAGCCGGGTTTGCTCGGGCGGAGGCAGCAGCGATTCAGGGGTGCGATCGAGCAGCAGCAGCCCCCGCCTGAACCAAAAGCGGAAATCGTCGAACAGCGACGCGAGCAAATGGTCCAACAGCTCGGCTGATTCGGCTTGGGGATCAGCCCGGTCCATCGGGCCTGGGGCAGAGGAGTCCGTCACGTCAACACCCTAGTGATGGTCTGATTTCAGCTGCGTAGGATCAGGGTTGCTAAGCCTCTGCCGTGACCGCGACCCGCACTGCCAACCCTGCAGCTGAAGCGGGTCAGGACGTGGCCAGCGTGCAACTCCCAAAAACGAGCGAAAGCGAGCAGCTGCTGCGCATCCGCCACTCGATGAGCCATGTGATGGCGATGGCGGTGCAGAAGCTCTTTCCGAAGGCCCAGGTCACCATCGGCCCCTGGACTGAGAACGGCTTCTATTACGACTTCGACAACCCTGATCCCTTCAGCGAGGCCGACCTCAAGGCGATCAAGAAGGAGATGATCAAGATCATCAATCAGAAGCTCCCGCTCGAGCGCATCGAGGTGAGCCGGGGCGAAGCCGAGCGCAGGATCCAGGCTCAGAACGAGCCCTACAAACTCGAGATCCTGGGCGGAATCCAGGAGCCGATCACGCTCTACACCGTCGGTGAGGAGTGGTGGGACCTCTGCGCCGGCCCGCACGTGGCCAACACGAGCGAGCTCAACGCCAAGGCCTTCGAGCTCGAGAGCGTGGCCGGTGCCTACTGGCGCGGCGATGAGAACAACGCCCAGCTGCAGCGCATCTATGGCACCGCCTGGGAAACCGCCGAACAACTCACGGAATACAAACGGCGCCAGGAGGAAGCCAAACGCCGCGATCACCGCCGGATCGGCACCGATCTCGATCTCTTCTCCATTGAGGATGAAGCCGGTGCCGGCCTGGTGTTTTGGCACCCCCGCGGCGCCCGCATGCGCCTGCTGATCGAAAACCTCTGGCGCGAATTGCACTTCGAAGCGGGCTACGAGCTGCTCTACACGCCGCACGTGGCCGACATCAGCCTGTGGAAAACCTCCGGCCACCTCGACTTTTACGCCGAAAGCATGTTCGGCCCGATGCAGGTGGACGAGAGGGAGTACCAGCTCAAGCCGATGAACTGCCCGTTCCACGTGCTCACCTACGCCAGCACCCTGCGGAGCTACCGCGAGCTGCCGATCCGCTGGGCCGAGCTGGGTACTGTGTATCGCTACGAGCGCCCCGGGGTGATGCACGGCCTGATGCGCGTGCGCGGCTTCACGCAAGACGACGCCCACGTGTTTTGCCTGCCGGATCAGATCAGCGATGAGATCCTGGCGATCCTCGATCTCACCGAGCAGATCCTCTCCACCTTCGATTTCAGGAACTACGAGATCAACCTCTCCACACGGCCGGAGAAATCGATCGGCGAAGACGCCGTATGGGACTTGGCCACCAAGGGCCTGATCGAAGCCCTGGATCGCAAGGGCTGGGCTTACAAAATCGATGAGGGCGGCGGCGCGTTCTACGGCCCCAAGATCGATCTGAAGATCGAGGACGCCATTGGGCGGATGTGGCAGTGCTCCACCATCCAGCTCGATTTCAACCTGCCCGAGCGCTTCGATCTGGAGTACGTGGCCGCCGATGGCTCCAGGCAGCGGCCGATCATGATCCACCGCGCCATCTTCGGCTCGCTGGAACGGTTCTTCGGGATCATGACCGAGAACTACGCCGGCGATTTCCCCTTCTGGCTGGCTCCCGAGCAGGTGCGTCTGCTGCCGGTCACCGATGAAGTGCGCCCTTACGCCGAGCAAGTGCTCAGCCAGCTCAAGGCCGCCGGCGTGCGCGCCAGCATCGATCACTCCGGCGATCGCCTCGGCAAGCTGATCCGCAATGGCGAGCAGATGAAGATTCCCGTTCTCGGGGTGATCGGCGCCAAAGAAGCTGAAAGCCAGCAGATCAGCCTGCGCAGCCGCCGAGAGGGTGACCTGGGCAGCGTGGCGCTGGCTGATCTTGTGGCCGCGGCGAGCCGCGCCAATCAGGATCGGAGTGCAGGTCTGCCCCTGGGCTGATGGCCACCCTTCTAGCCGGCGACATCGGCGGCACCAAAACCCTTCTGGCGATCTACGCGCTCGAAGGAGATCGGCTGCGGCAACAACGCACCGAGCGCTTCGCGTCGGGGGATTGGGCGGATTTCGCTGAGCTGGTGAATCACTTTCTGGCCACGGAAGCCAACGGCAGCCGCCCCAGCCACGCTTGCTTCGCGGTGGCTGGACCGGTGCGACAGGGGCGAGTGAAGCTCACCAATCTCCCCTGGCAGCTCGAGCAATCCGAGCTCGCCAGGCAGTGCGAGCTCCAGCAGGTCGATCTGGTGAATGATTTCGCCGTGTTGATCTACGGCCTGCCCCACGTGCAGCCCGATCAGCACGTGCTGCTGCGACCAGCGGCGAGCGGGGCCGATCCCCAAGCGCCGGTTTCGATCCTTGGAGCGGGCACGGGTCTTGGGGTCGCGATCGGGGTGCCGACAGGGGCAGGACTACAGGCGATGGCCAGTGAGGCCTCCCACGCCGAATTTGCGCCACGCAGCGAGGCCGAATGGCAGCTGAAGTGCTGGCTGAAGCAGGATCTCCAGATCGAGCGGGTGTCGATCGAGCGGGTGGTGAGCGGCACCGGGCTCGGCGAAGTGATGCGCTGGCTGCTGGCCACCGATCCGAGCGGCGCCGGTCATCCCCTAGCCGATGGGGACAGCAACGATCGCCCGGCCGCCACCGCCACGGCCGCGGCAGCCGGCGATCCCCTGGCCCGCCGCGCCATGGATCTGTGGCTGGGGGCCTACGGCAGCACGGCCGGGGATTTGGCCCTGCAGACCCTCTGCAGCGGAGGGCTATGGCTGGGCGGCGGCACCGCCGGAAAGCTGGTGGAGGAGCTGAGGTCGCCAGCCTTTCTGGGGCCGCTCCAGCAGAAGGGGCGCCTCAGCCCAGTGATCGAGCAGGTGCCCGTCTATGCCCTCACCGACCCCGAAGCCGGCCTGTTCAGCGCCGCCTGCCGCGCCCGGATGCTGATGGGCTGAGTGGGACACTGGCCCCAGCAGAACCGACCGTATGGTCCGCCCCCGCATCGGCCAGGGGGTTGTGGTGGATGTTCCCGCCACGACAGCCAACCTGGGCCCCGGCTTTGATTGCCTGGGGGCCGCCCTGGATCTCAACAACCGCTTCGAGATGCGCTGCATCGAAGGCGATGGTGAGCGCTTTGAACTGGTGATCGAAGGCAGCGAGGGATCTCACTTGCGCGGCGGTCCCGACAACCTCGTGTACCGGGCAGCCCAACGGGTGTGGAAGGAGGCGGGGGAAGAGCCCATCGCCGTGGAAGCTAGGGTCAGGCTGGCCGTGCCACCCGCCAGGGGCCTGGGCAGCAGTGCCACCGCCATCGTGGCTGGTCTGATGGGGGCCAACGCCCTGATCGGTGAACCGCTCAGCCGCGAAAAGCTGCTGGAGCTGGCCATCGATATCGAAGGGCATCCCGACAATGTGGTGCCCTCCCTATTGGGGGGCCTGTGCATGACCGCCCGAGCGGCCTCACACCGCTGGCGGGTGGTGCGCTGCGAGTGGCACCAGGATGTGATCGCGGTGGTGGCGATCCCAGCGATTCGGCTCTCCACCAGTGAGGCGCGGCGGGTGATGCCGAAGATGATTTCCATCAGCGATGCCGTGACCAACCTCGGTTCCCTGACGCTGCTGCTGCAGGGCCTGCGCACGGGCAATGGCGATCTGATCGGCGATGGGATGCACGACCGCATCCACGAGCCCTACCGCTGGGGCTTAATCCAGGGGGGGCAACAGGTGCGTGAAGCCGCTATGGAGGCGGGGGCCTGGGGCTGCGTGATCAGTGGCGCCGGGCCCAGCATCCTTGCGCTCTGCAATCGCGACTGCGCTAACGCGGTCAGCAAAACGATGGTGAGGGCCTGGGAAGCGGCAGGGGTGGCTTCCCGCTCCCAGGTTCTGCAACTGCACCAGAGTGGCAGCCGCTGGAGCCATCTCTAGAGCGAAAGAACCCGCTCCTAGCAGGGGTAAAGCCTGGGTATTTCTACCCAGGCGTCATCAGTCTCACTGGTAGATTGATGGCGAGGTTCCTCCCTCTGGAAATGGATCCAAGTCCAACGAGGACTTCGATGCAGACCGGGGATCGCGCCTTCGCTTTCCGATAGCCCTCATCGTGATGGACGCCAACCTGCCCCTGATGGCCGCGTCCTCTGCGCTCTCCAGCTCCTTCGGTGACTCTGCTCTGAGCGAAGATCTGCTGAGCGCTCCAACCAGCTTTCCCTGGCTGAGCCTGATCGCCCTGCTGCCGGCGGTGGTGGCTCCCCTGGTAATGCTGTTGCCGGGAGACGGAACCGATCCGAAACTTCCCCGCTCCATTGCCCTGGTCACCCTGCTGGCGGACCTGGGCCTGATGTTGTTTGTCTACAGCCAGCATTACGACGGCTCCATCGCTGGCCTTCAGCTGGTGGAGCGGTTCGCCTGGGTGCCGGCCATCGGCCTGGAATGGTCCCTGGCCACCGATGGGCTCTCGGCTCCTCTGGTGGTGCTCTCCGGCCTGGTCACTCTGCTCTCTGTGGCGGCGAGCTGGAACATCCAGAAGAAAACCCGCCTCTACTTCGCCCTGCTGCTGCTGCAGGCCTCTGCCCAGGCGCTGGTGTTCCTCTCCCAGGACTTCCTGCTGTTCTTCCTGGCCTGGGAGCTGGAGTTGGTGCCCGTTTATCTCCTGATCGCCATCTGGGGCGGCCAGCAACGGCAGTACGCCGCCACCAAATTCATCCTTTACACGGCGACCGCCTCCCTTCTGATCCTGGTGAGCGGCCTGGCCCTGGCCCTGAACGGCCCCTTCACCCTGAACCTCAGCGAGCTGATCGCCCGATCTCCGGGCGGCACTTTTGGCCTGCTCTGCTATCTGGGCTTCGTGGTGGGATTCGGCGTGAAGCTGCCGATGTTCCCGTTGCACACCTGGCTACCGGATGCCCACGGTGAAGCCAATGCTCCGGTGTCGATGCTCCTGGCCGGCGTGCTGTTGAAGATGGGTGGTTACGCCCTGCTGCGCTTCAACGTGCAGATGTTGCCGGAAGCCCATCTGCAACTCGCTCCCGCCCTGATCGTGCTGGGCATCGTCAACATCGTCTACGGCGCTCTCAACGCCTTCGCCCAGGACAACGTCAAGCGCCGCATCGCTTGCAGCTCCGTGAGCCATATGGGCTTTGTGCTGCTGGGCATCGGCGCCATCGACAGCCTTGGCATGAGCGGAGCGATGTTGCAGATGATCAGCCATGGTCTGATCGCCGCGGCGATGTTCTTCGTGACCGGTGTGTTCTACGAGCGCACCAAGACCCTCTCGATCCCGAACATGGGGGGGCTCGCCAAGGTGCTGCCGATCACCTTCGCCTTCTTTGTGGCCAGCTCCCTGGCCTCACTGGCTCTCCCCGGGATGAGCGGCTTCGTCAGTGAAATCACCGTGTTCCTCGGTGTCACGAGCAACGACAGCTTCACCGTTGGTTTCCGGGTGATCGCCATCGTTCTCGCCGCCATCGGCGTGGTGCTCACGCCGATGTATCTGCTCAGTCTCTGCCGGCGTGTGTTCTTTGGGCCAAGGATCCCGGCTCTCGCTGTTGTCGGTGACATGCGCCCCCGGGAGCTGCTGATCGGGCTCACCCTGCTGGTTCCCACCCTGGTCATCGGCTTCTGGCCGCGGGTGGCGATCGATGTCTATGAAGCCACCACAACAGCCGTGGCCAATGACCTGGCACAGCACGCCGTTGTGGCGCTTCGGCTTCCCGCCCTCGGCTGAACCACGCCAGGGATTGTTCTTGGGTTGGAATGAGACGCAACTTGGCCCCTGGCCGCGCCTCTCGCTCCGATGACGATCATCAGCGCTCCCTCCTCCAGCAACCCGGAGATCCTGCGCGGTGAAGGGCTCCCCATCTTTGAGGCGATCACTCCAGAAGCGGTTCGTGAACACATTCCTGCACTTCTGCAGCAACTCGAAGCTGAACTTTCAGCCCTGGAAAGCAACCTGCAGCAGGCGCTGAACCAACAGCAACAGCTGAGCTGGGACACGGTCATGGACCCCCTGCAACGGCTGGGAGAGCGATTGCGTTGGAGCTGGGGTGTCGTCAGTCACCTCAACGGTGTGTGCAACAGCGCTGCACTTCGGGAAGCCCATGCCGAGCAGCAGGCGGCAGTGGTGCAATTCGGCAACCGAGCCGGACAGAGCCAGGTCATTTTTGCGGCGTTGCAGCAGCTGCACGAGCGGCAGGCCGAGCTGGATGGCACCCAACAGCGCATCCTTGCGGCGGAACTGCGCGACATGCAGCTGCGGGGAGTCGGCCTGGAGGGGGAAGCCAAGGAAGCCTTCAATGCCGCCAGCCAGAAGCTTGCGGAGTTATCAACGCGGTTCGGCAACCAGGTGCTGGATGCCACCAATGGCTGGACCTTGCGCCTCACTCAGCTGGAGGAAGTGGACGGCCTGCCCCCGAGCCTGCTGGGACAACTGGCCCAGGCTGCGCGGGAGGCCGGCGAAGCGGAGGCCACTCCCGAACGCGGCCCATGGCTGATGGGACTCGATATGCCGCGCTATGCGCCGTTCATGCAATACAGCCGACGCCGCGATCTACGCCAGCAGGTCTACACAGCCCATGTGAGCCGGGCCTCCGGCCAGGGAGACGATGGCCTGAACAACTGGCCATTGATTGAAGAGATCCTGCAGCTGCGCGGAGAACAAGCCCGTCGCCTGGGTTATGCCAGTTGGGCCGAAGTGAGCATCGCCGCCAAGATGGCCGAGTCGGAGCAGGCCGTCGAAACGCTGCTGGAAGAACTGCGCACGGCGGCCTATCCGATCGCCCGCGCCGAATTGGAAGCCCTGGCGAACTGCGCCAGAAGCCATGGGGCAGTGGAAGCAGATCATCTGCGCCCCTGGGACATCAGCTTCTGGGCCGAGTGCCTGCGCAAGGAGAGTTTTGAGCTCGACAGTGAAGCCCTCAGGCCGTGGTTTCCCCTGCCCCAAGTGCTGGAGGGACTGTTCTCCCTCAGCCAGCGCCTATTTGGCATCACGATCAAGGCGGCGGATGGCGAGGCACCCGTGTGGCATCCGGATGTGCGCTTCTTCCAGATCCTGGACAACGGGGAGCCGATCGCCGCGTTCTACCTCGACCCCTACAGCCGTCCTGGCAGCAAACGCGGCGGCGCCTGGATGGATGAATGCCTGGTGCGCTCCCGCAAGCCGGACGGCACAGCGGTGCTGCCGGTGGCCTACCTGATCTGCAATCAGAGCCCACCGGTCGGGGAGACCCCCAGCCTGATGCGCTTCGAAGAGGTGGAAACCCTCTTCCACGAGTTTGGACATGGTCTCCAGCACATGCTCACCAGCGTGGAGCGCCCGCAGGCCGCTGGCATCAATGGGGTGGAGTGGGATGCGGTGGAATTGCCCAGCCAGTTCATGGAGAACTGGTGCTACGACCGTTCCACCTTGATGGGTATGGCGCGGCACTGGCAGACCGGAAGCCCGCTGAGCGAGAGCGACTACGCCAAGCTGCTGGCGGCGCGCACCTTCATGGGAGGCTCAGCCACCCTGCGCCAGGTGCACTTCGCCCTTGTCGACCTCAAGCTGCATAGCCAGTGGCAGCCCGGCTGCGGCCAAACCCCCGAAGACCTGCGCCGGCAGATTGCCGAGACCACCACCGTGCTGGCTCCGATCGATGAGGACGCTTTCCTCTGCTCCTTCGGGCACATCTTCGCGGGGGGCTACGCGGCCGGTTACTACTCCTACAAGTGGGCTGAGGTGCTCAGTGCCGATGCCTTCGGAGCCTTTGAAGACGTGGGCCTCGAGAACGAGAAGGAGATCCGTGAAACGGGTCGCCGTTTCCGTGACACCGTTCTGAGTCTGGGCGGCAGCCTCGATCCCAAGGAGGTGTTCGAAGCCTTCCGCGGCCGGCAGCCGAGCAGTGACGCCCTCATTCGCCATTCAGGCCTGGTAGCCGTCTGACGGCAAACCCCACAGGATGGTGAGAGCTTCAGGGCGCCATGGCTCTGCTTCAGCGCGATAGCGATCCCCTGGCCCTGTCTGCGCAGTGGCCCTGCCAGGTACCACTCACGGAATTTGAAACAGCCCTCGAGCTCAGCATGTTCCGCACGGGACTGAGCCGCTCTGATTGGCTGAAGCGCCTGGCAAACGATCTCCACAAACCACAACTGCTGCCACTGCTCTGGCTCTTGCCACGCGGATGGAAGCTGTCACCGGCCCAACTGCCGCCCAAACTGCAGGCTCTTGCTGGGGTGTTGGAGCGAGGGCTACTCACACCGGCGCTGCTGGCGGCGTTAGCTGATGACCTGCCCCATCTCCTTCCCGCGCCACGGGAGGGGCAAGGCGATGCCCTGAGCCTGTGGAGCAACCGCCACCAGCCGCCGCTCCCCAGCACTCTCGTGCAACTGCGGCAGGCAGCTGCCCGATCCGCTGAGGTCGCTGCCGGCAGCGACGCGGCACCCACCGCAGCGCCCACCGGTTCAGCACTCAGCGGAGGCCTGGTGTGGCAGAACCTCGGGCTCAGCTTTGAGCAATCTTCGCTGGAGCGGCAGCTCAACAGACTGGTAGCCCAAGTGCTCAACAGACTCGGCGCCAATCGCCTCGGCGACGATCCCTGGAGCTTTGAGGGCTGGACCACCAGCAGCTCCTGGCTGGCGCAATTGCAGGCTGAAGGCTGGCAAGCGCGGGCACAGTTGCGCTGCAGTGTGGCCAGCTTCGGCCTCGGGGCCTGCCTGCCCCTCGAGACGGGCCAGTGGAGCCAAGTGCCACTGGCTCTTCCGATTCGCACCGGCCTGCTGGGCGCCGACGGAGAGGAACTGCAATCCCTGCTACCCCACAGCTGCCTGGAGCTGGAGCTGAGCGGGCCAACGGAACTGATTCGCCTGCAGTACTACCAAGGCACGGAAGGGCTTTGCGGCTGGGAAGCGCTGAACGATCTGCATCGGCCCTGGCAAAACGATCGCCATAACGGCACGGTTCACTACCTCGGTGAGCCGTATGAAGGGGAACGGCTCCTGCAGCTGATGGATCTGTTGGAAGTCATTGCCCTGGTTCACAACCTGGAGGCCAGTGAACGGCAGTTGCTGCAGGGGGGGTATGGCTCACTGGGGTTCTGCATCGATAGCTCGGCCCTGATCCAACAGGTACTGGAAGGGCGTTGTCAGCTGTTCCCGGTGCTGATCGGCGGGATCTGGAGGGAACGCTTGCTCCGCCGTGTGCAGCAGCTGGGATCAGCCGCAGACCCTTGGCTTGAGCCCTATCGAAACGCACTGCTCACTCTTCCTCATGACGGCAGCAGTCATGGGGATGTTGCCAAAGGCGCCAAGGAGCGGCTCCAGACCTGCCAACCGCTCAACAGCCCGTTCGTTCTGGTGCAGCAACGGGCAGCGCCAGTGCCGCCAGGATCGCCTTGATCACCCTCAAACGAAACGGCTCGGAAAAGGGACCGCTGTTGCCGTTGTGGTTCATGCCATCAATGCAATCGCGCTGGATCCGGCCAGCTGAAAGGGCCTTATTCCAATTGGACAGGGGCAGAAGGGGGGATCGACCCGGATAAGCGATGCGACCAAAGGCCGCAACAGGATCCTTGCTGCCCACAATCGTGGTGATCCCGCTGAGTTGATCCAGCACCTGATTGCCGCTGAACACGCCGCAGAAACTGATGATGCTGACCGGCGCCTGGGTGATGCGGCGTAGGTAATCAGCCACACCCATCGCCATCTCCGCACCGCCGCTGTAACCCGTGAGCACAATGCGGCTGCCGCCTCCGGGGCGAAATCCAAGTTCCGCGAGCCGCAGGCTGATCTTCAACGCCAGTTCGTAGTTGAGGATCGGGCCATAGCGACGATCGGAGGAGATCCCCACCTTGATCACGTTGTTGGCCTGCACCAGCACCGCCGCCAGTAACTGCACCAGCCCATTGGGATGCTGTTCCTGCAGCGCAAACAAGCGCCTCCAGAACCAGGCGCTACCGGCGTCTTCCGCTAAGGCCACGGGCATCACGGTGTAGGTCTCGAGGCCTCGCACGAGCAGGGTTTCCGCCGCCAGCTGCTGCTCGAGCAACTCCAGAAAGGCAGAGACCCGCGGCGGGTGATCGCGCTCCAACTGATGGATGCCATCGAGATACACCAGGTAGCAACGATGGGAAGCCGCAACCGCCGGCGTGTGATCGAACAACGTGGATGGAGCCGGCAAGCCCTCCAGCCAGCCCTCCCAGAAGGCGAACTCACTCACTAAGGAATAGATCCCGGCGGCCGGGATCAACACCAGCAGCAGTAGGCCGATCCAGTGCAAGAGCAGCTGCAGATCAGCCGTTGAAAGGGCTGAGCGCACCGCCAGCAGCAGATGCCCAACCCCCACCACGTTGATGCCCAGGCCGATCGCCAGCACCAACAGGAGCAGCTTCAAATTGAAGCGCTGGCTCCAGGGATACAAGCGGCCGGCACCCTTCATGGCTGCCCCAGCTCCGAAGCCAACATCGCGTAGCCCCGCTGCCAGCTCTGGCGAAACAGCAAGGCCACCAGCAACACCGCCAGCAAATAACCCGGTGTCGTCAGCAGCAATGCCTGATCCCAAGGCAGATCAAAACGCACATGCACAAAGGTGATGACATTGAGGTGCATCAACACCCAGATCACCAAGCCCATCGTTTCGCCGACGTAAGGAGCCGCCACGGCGACATAGAAACAAGCCGGAAGTAGACAGCTAGCGATGCCATCCACAAACGCGCTGGGATGAACGGGATTGGATCCATAAAGATTAAGCAGCACCATGTCGATCGAGCTGGTCAATAGAAAGGCTGCCGCCAACACCAGCGCGTCGATCACGAGGCGCCAAATGATCTGACGGGCAGCCAGGCGGTTGGCGAACAGGGCAAACACGTGGGACAGAGACATGGAGATCCCCACCACCAAGAGCAAACCAAGGCCGAGATCAGCGCGAATCAGCCAACCACCAAGGCCATCGAGCAGCCGTTCCAGTTCATGCAGCATTGCTGTGAGCATTCACCGCAATGGCTCAGGCCTGGGATGCGCGGCGCAGCTGGGGACGGTTGACAATCCAAATCACAAAGATCGAAAGCACCGCGCAGTAGAAGCACCAAACAGAGTTGAAGGTGGCGCTGTAGGTGATCCAGGTGAGGAAGATCGAAACGAAGATCAGCACACCGAACAGCTTCACGGCCTTATCTGCAACCGCGATCAGGGGAAGAACAATGAAGCCCCAATACACCAGTTCGCCTACGGGTTCGGTGTTCACAAAGTTATGGATCACGCTGTGCAGATTGCTGACGTCATAAAGCAAACGGCCGGTGCTGTGCACAGCCGGCTGCACAGCCGGTGGGTTGAACACAACCGGCAGATAGAAAGCGATGCCCAGCACCGTGGCCACAATCGCCACCCAACGCAGACGGTTCTGCAAGCCGCGGGAATCGGTGCTGCGACTGATCGACCAGGCGCTCCACGGGATCCAGATCATCCAGAAGCAATAGGCAAAAAAGAGAAAACCCAAGGCCCCCAGCGTGGTCAGAGGCTCGATGCGGCCCTGATCAATGGCCGTCCACTCCAGGCCTTCAACCAGCTGCTGGACACCAAAGAAAAAAGGCACCAGCGCCAACGGCACGTAGTTGGGCTGATGATTCGTGCGGGCCAGATGGGTGCTGTAGAGACCGAGGGGCATCAAGACCGCGGATGCCGTGAAGCTGGCAGAAGCCGAAAAACACATGACAGACCTGGGCGTCTGCTCCAACTGTTAGAGCTGCTGGAAAATCTCGGCAATCTCGCAGTCATCAAGCGTTATTGATCATGGTGCCAGCAACAGATCAGCCAGCAGCTGAATCGCCCGGGGATGAACAATCAGCTGACGGTGCGTCAGTACCGGTACTGCACGCCGAGATCCAAGCGGCAGCACGGCACGCCAACCGGGGAACACGGTGATGTCGGTGGCGGTGAACAGGCTGTGACACTCCAATGGCTCCAGCAACGCCTGATCCCGCTCGAGGTCACGCAGCAGGGCACTGCCAATCTTCATGTCCGCAATGCCAGCAAGCCAACGCCGGGGCACCAACTGAGCGCTCAGCGTGCCGTTCTGGGGGCTGCCCAGGCAGATGAAGCGGCGGGTGCGCGCCCATCCAGCGTGCTCCTGCAGCCAGGTGCGGCCGATTACGCCCCCCATCGAGAACCCGAACAGATCGAGCGGTGTGGAGCGACCAAACCGCTGATCAATCAGCGTGGCCAGCTGTGCTGCCAGTGCTCTGATCGGCACCGCTCCACAGCGATGGGGGAGGTGGGGAACAAACAGCTCAAGCGAGGGGCGGCGCCTGAGCAGCTCCTGCTCCAGGCGACGGAACAAGCGTGGGGTATCCCACAACCCATGCAGCAGCACCAGAGGGCGATCAGTCATGCACAGAGAAATGCCGGCCCCGTTGCACCGCCACGATGCCTACAAATCCCGGAACAGGCGCCTGGCATTTGCGCAGTTCGATGCGCATCGGCACAGACCCGTAGAGCTGCTCCAGCAGATCGAGAATCCGCTCACTCCAGTGCTCCAAGGTGCAGCAACGGATCTCGCGGGCCTGCTGCTGCAGAGCTTGAATCGCCCGGCTGTAGTCGAGGCTGAGGCTTACATCATCAGCGGCGGCAGCGACCTCCAGAGACCAATCCAGGCTGAGGTCGAGCTCGAACCACTGGCCCCGCTCCCGCTCATGCTCCAGCACCCCCACATGGGCCCAGAGCCGAAGGCCTCGCACCACAATGCGATCGCCCGAGTTATCGCCTGGGATCACAGCGGCAGATCCCGATGGGTGAAGGAGCGAACGCCACTGGCGTAGTCCGCCGCAATGTGGCCATCACCGCGCAGTTGGTAGCGATAGGTGACCAACCCCTCCAGTCCCACCGGACCACGGGGCGGCAGCGTTTGGGTGCTGATGCCGACTTCCGCACCAAAGCCGTAGCGGAAGCCATCGGCGAAGCGGGTGGAACAGTTCCAATAGACCCCGGCACTATCGACGCTGCGCAGGAACGTCTCGGCGGTGTCGGCGTTGGTGGTGCAGATGGCGTCAGTGTGCCTGGATCCGTAGCGCCGGATGTGCTCAAGGGCCTCCTCCAGATCAGCCACCACCCGCACCGAGAGCACCAGATCCGAGAATTCGGTGCTCCAGTCGCTGTCATCGGCGGCGACCTTGATCCCAAGGGCCTGACTGGCGGCATCACCGCGCAGCTGCACCCCTGCCTGCCGGAACACCGGTAGGGCCTGATCGAGGAAGGCCTCAGCCGTCAGGCGGTGCAGCAGCAGGGTTTCAATCGCATTGCAGGCGGCGGGGTACTGGGTCTTGGCATCGACGGCAATGCGCACGGCCTGGGCCAGATCGACCTCTTGATCCACGTAAAGGTGGCAGATGCCATCGGCATGGCCCAACACGGGGATGCGGGTGTTGTCCTGAATGAAACGCACCAGCTCATTGGAACCACGGGGGATGATCAGATCCACCAGGCCATCCAGCTTGAGCAAGGCCAGGCTCTCCTCCCGCGAAGTGAGCAGATCGAGGGCCTGGGCAGACACCGCTGAAGCCTTCAGGCCCTCCTGAAGGGCCTGAAGGATCGCTGCACAGCTGCGACTGGCTTCACGTCCTCCCTTGAGAATCGCCCCATTGCCCGATCGAATCGCCAGGGAAGCGATCTGCATCACCGCATCCGGGCGGGCCTCAAAGATCACCCCCAGAACCCCCAGGGGAACACTGAAGCGCTCGAGCAGAAGTCCATCGTCGAGCTCACGGTGCAGCTGTCGCACGCCAACGGGATCGGGGAGATCCGCCACCTGCCGAACCCCAGCGATCGCACCCTGGAGTTTCATGGTGTCCAACTTCAGCCGGGCCACCAGAGCGGAAGGCAGTCCATCAGCTGCCGCGGCCTCCAGATCCTGCTGATTGGCCGCCACGATCGTGTCGGCTTCGGCCTCCAGGGCGCTCGCCATGGCCAAAACGGCGTCGCGGCGCTGCTGGTCGCTCAAACGGCCCAGGGCCATCGCCGCTGTGCGCACGCCTGCGGCGCGCTGCAGCAAGGCGGGCGATGGATCAGGAACGCTCACAACCAGGCAGCTCGCAAGCCTGCATCATCCCAGTCGATCCTGGCCAAAGCGCTCGAGGGCTAGCCGGGCCGCTCCAAGGCGACCGGCTCCATTGCCCAGGGCACAGCCCCGCAGCTCCAAGCCCTGACGGCTCTCGGCCTGGACCCTCTGCTCCAACTCCCGCTGCGCGATCGGTAGGAAATGGCGGCTGGCGGCACTAAGGCCACCCCCCACCAACACCAATTTGGGAGTGAGCACATAGATGAGGGAGCTGAGCCCGATGCCGAGCCAGCGTCCATAGCTCTGCCAGATCGCAAGGGCCTGGGCATCGCCCTGATCCGCCAGCTGGGCCAGGGCGCGGGGATCTTGGTCAGGGGCGCCCGCCTCAGCCGCCAGACGCCGCAGGCCGCCAATGCTGCAGTACTGCTCAAGCGAGCCGCGGTTACCGCTGTTGCAGGGCGGTCCCTCGGGGTTGACGCAGATCAAACCGGGCTCGGAGGCCGCACCGGCATGACCGGTGAGCAACACACCATTCAGCAGAACCCCTCCCCCGACTCCGGTGCCCAGGGTCAGCAGCAGGACATCGCTGTAGCCCCTGGCGGCTCCCTGCCAGACCTCTCCCATCAAGGCACAGTTGCCATCGTTGGCGAGGGTGACCCGACGCTGTAACTGCGGCTCCAACCACTCCGCCAAGGGCACCTGCTGCCAACCCGGCAAGTTGATACAAACCCGTGCCACCCGACCGGCGGCATCCATGGGTCCGGGAAGACCCACTCCCACCCAGGGAGCCCGTCGCTCAGGGTCGAGTTTCTCGATCGCCTCCACCAATGCCATCACCACTGCCCCCGGCATGGCGGGCTGAGGGGTAGGGACCTCCAGCTCGGCGAGGAGCTCGCCATCGCGGTTGAAACGGCCCAGCTTGATGGCGGTGCCGCCGAGGTCCACCCCGATCAGTTGGGTCATGGCTTCAACTTAGAAGCGGAAGAACACCTGCATCTGGGTCTGCCAGCGCGATTCCGTATCGATCGAGGTTTGAAGGCCCAGCCAGGGTTTGGCTTGGTAGCGCACGGTCATCTGCGGAGCGATGTCACTGCGATTGGGAGCCGCCAGAACCGAGGCGTTGAAACGCTCGGTGATGTCGAGGCCGATGTCCGAGGCCAGCACCAGCTGCGAGGGCACCTGCCCGGAGCGATTCGATTCGGCATCGAAATTATTGGGCAACACATAGGTGGGATAGAGCGCGAAGGTGAGGCGCTGCCCCAGCAACTCCGTCAGGCTCCCCACCACCGGTGAAAGCAGCGACTGTCCCACCACCGTGGCCAGCGCAGCACCGGCATTGCCACCCACCAAGCCCACCAGGGAGTTGCCACCGACCAGAGCCAGCAGTCGATCTTCAGGCAGCGGAGGGGTACTGGTGAGACGAATGCTCTGGGCCAGTCGATCGGCGGGGCCAGCGATCTCAACGCGAACACGCACCAGCCTCAACTGGTCAAAGCTGCTGAAGGCACCGTTGAGGTTCCAGTCGTAGAGGTTGGATCGATCGATGCCGCTCGCCACTGGCAAGGAATCGGACACTCGAGTGCGCAGCACTACATCGAGATAGGGAATCAGGCCCAGAGCAGGCGTGAACACCGCCACGTTGGGGGAATCGGGATCGAGGCTGAAGGTGGTGGTGAACAGTCCAAGGCGACCACTCAGCAGGCGCACCACGCCACTGATGCGGATCGAGGGATCCATCGGACCATTGAGGGTGAGCAGTCCGGCGGTGCGGAAGTTGAGCACATTCGGCACCTCCACCCGCAGGTCGCGGCCAAAGCGCAAGCGCAAGCCGTTGAAGCTGAGGAAGCGGAGGCTGGGCACGGCGGCGCGCAGGTCCTGGCTGGTGGTGCTCTCCAGCTGTTGTCCCATCACCAGCAACGGCTGGTTGAAGTCCCAGTTCGACTCCAACAGGGCCGGCATCGACACCGGCCGGGTGGGAGCGGCTTCTGTGGCCAATTGGCCAGGCTGGACGTTGATCGATCCGTTGCTCATGGTGAGTTCACCACTGATCACGGGGCGCAGCAGGCTGCCGCCGATCAGCAGATCTCCATCGGCCTGGGCGGCCATGCGGGCCAGCTTGAACGGGGCTTGCACCAGCGTTAAACGCAGGCGGCGCCTGAGATCGGAAGACGGCTGGAAGAGCGACAACGCTCCAGTACCGCTGAGGCGACCCTTCTCCCCGACCCGGGCCGTCAGGCTCTGGAGCTCAAGGGAAGAAAAGTCGAACAGCAGGATGGCGTCGAGGTCTTGCACCCGTTGCCCAGCCAGCTGCAGATCGCCGTCGCTGAAGCGCAGGAAGCCGTTGGCCACCGGCTGCAGCAAGGAGCCCCGCACCAGCAACTGAAGGTCAGCACTGCCTTGGCGCCACTGCAGACCAGGACCGGCCAGGTAAGAGAGAAAACGCAGGCCATCACCACGGCTGGCCATCCGCAGTTCCAAGCCCTGCTGTGAAGCCACGAGGGGAATCTGTCCCTTGAGATCCACTGCCTCCTGGGAGCTGCCACTGCGGAGCTGCCAATCGAGGCTCAGGAGATCTCCGTCGAGGCGCACCTGGCCCCGCTCCAGCTGCAGGGGCTGGGCTGCCAGGGAGGCGTCCTGCAGGCTGAGGTTCAACTCCACTTCCGAGCGGCGCCGGCCGCGAGCCAGGCTGTAACGCCCCTGGGCTCCCAAACTTCCGCGCAGGCCATCGGGCACGGGCGCAACCAGGGCGAGCAGAGCCAGGGGAACCTGCTGAAGGTCAAAGCTGCCCCCCTCGCTGAGGGGACCCTTCAACCGCACCTGCAGGCGTTGCTGCGTCAGCGCCTGATCACTCTCTGGCCCTTGCAGCCAGAGGTGACCACTGGCTGCCAAATCAATGAAGAGGCGATCAGGCCTCGGCCCCACCAGGGTGAGGTCGGCATCCATCAGGCCCTGAAGGTCCTGCAGCGATGCCCGCTGCGTCGCCTCAGCGCGCAGGCGCTGCCGCACCGCGCGGTCCTGCTGGGCAAAGGCCAACGCCTGCAGCTGCTCGGCCACGGACCAGTTCTGCGTACGAATCGAAACGCTCTTGAGGTCAGTGGCCGATCCTCTGGGCAGCAGGGGGGCTCCACGCCACTGGGGGGCGGCCGCCAGCAGCTCCTGCAGGGTCTGGGAGTTGAGGCCGCGTCCCTCCAGGCGCAACCAAAGCGGGCCGCCCTGCTCGCCACGCAAGCGAGCTCCAATCGAGCCGCTGCCAAGCGCACCGAAGCGACCGCTGAGCTGGAAACGTCTATTGCGGAATTCGCCCTGGGCCTGGAGCTGGCGACCGAACAGACCCAGCAGTTGGGGCTGCTGCACCGCCACATCGGCACGGATCCAGAGAGGTTGCAAATCCAGCAACCCCTCGCCGGAGAGCAAACCTGAGAGGGGTTGATGGGTTGCCTGCGGCCACAGGGCGAGCTGCAGACCGCTGAGGGGAAAGCGCTGAGCACTCCAGCTATAGCGGCGAGGTGTTCCTGAAAAACGCAGCAGGCCATCCCCGCGCTCAAGGCGCACCTCGCTCGGAAGCCAGCGACGATCGAGCTGGGCCCAGAGGAGCCCCGGCAGGGGGGAGGCATGAGGACTGAGCCGCAACTGGAGCCCTGCTCCCGTGGTGGGCTGAAGACTTCCGCTCCAGGTTTCTTCGAACCAGAGCGGGCCCACCCCGGGGCGATGGGCCCGCAGCTGCAGATCAGGCTTGAGCTGCGCGAGGGAACCACTCACCCGGCCCCGGGCATCGAGGCTTCCCTGCAAACGACTACCGACCAGAGCACTGAGCCGGGTGAGTGGGAACGCCTTGAGATCGAGATCAAGCTGCAGTGGCCCGGCGGCGTTGCCCTGTAGACGCCACAGCCCCTGAGCCTGGAGGTAAGGAGAGCGCAAACCCTCCAAGGCGATCTGGCCAGGACGCCAACGCAACTGGGCAGCCAGGGAACCCAGCAGCGGGTTGGAGGCCTGACGGAGATCCAGCTGGAGCTGCGGCTTGCTCCACCCCCCCACCTGACGCAGCACCACCTGCAGCTGAGGCTGACGGCCCAGCAAGGAACCCCAGACCTTCTGTTGCTGCGGTCCCAGGCGCAGGCCCTGGCTGCGCAACTCCAGCCTTGGGAACAGCTCGCCGGCGAGGCGCAGCTCACCACCACCCTGGCGGAGCAGCAGTTGGGGTAGGGCAAGGGTCCAGCGATCGCTCTTGCGCAAACGCGCGTTGGCGCGCAGCGAGGCGTTTCTGAACTGGCCATCGAGGTCGAGATTGAGATCTCGCCAGGGGCCGCCGAGCTGGAGCTTGAGGCGCTGCTGCGCTTGGCGACTTTCGGCATTGAGGGTCAGCTCGAGCCTTCCACTGCGGCGTCCAACCAGTTGGAACTGCCCCTGCAGCTGCCCGCGCCAAGGGCCCCACTGGAGGGGAGATCGGGCCAGGCGCAGCTCCGTGGGGGTGCAGCGCAAATCAAGGCTGGAGGCCTGCAGGGGTTGGCGCAGTGAGGCCGGGCTCCAGCGGAGCTTCTGGAGCTGGAGCTGGCCCTGGCAGCGGTTGGATCGCTCGGAGCGCTCAAAGGTCAACGCACCGTGGAGCTGTCCCTGAAGTCGACCGCTCAGCTGCGCCTGCAACCCATCGGGCAGCAGCGGCAGCAACGGCTCCAGCGGGAGAGCATCGGGGCGCAGCTTCACCCGCCACTGCTGGTTCTGCCAGTTGGAGCGGGCGACCAAGGCCAGGCGCCCTCCTTTCGGCTCCGAGACACGCACCTGAGTGAACAGTTGGCGGCGCGGCAGGTTCAGAGCGAGCGAACCTGCGAAACGCAGATCCAGAGGTGTGCCGCGGCCGGCATGCAGCGTCAGGCGGGCTGGATTGGCCAGGGCGAAGCGCAGACTGACCCGCGGCGGTCTTCTGGAAGGTGGGGTGACCCCCAACCGCCAGAAGGAGCCGTTGCTGTTGCGGCGCAGATCAACGCGGCCGTCTGCAAGTTCAAACTGCAAGACCAGATTGCGCTCCAGCAGGCTGGCGAGGGGCGCCAGCCGTACCGAAACGGCACTGACCTCAATCGTTGAGGGGTTGTCCGAAGCGGGCAGGAAACGACTGGGGCCGGCCGCCAGGCCCAGGGGGCGCAACCCGCCATAGGGCCCAAGGCGGAGCGGATTCCCCATCGAGCGACTGGCCAGGGATTCGAGCCAGGGTTTGCGAAGGGCGTACTGCCAGCCCACGAAACGGTCGAGGGCCACCCAGGTCAGCGCGACACCTGCCGCCGCCAGAAACACCACTGGCAGGGAGGAGGCCAAAGGCCCGCGCGGTCGGAGAGTCAGTCGGCGGCGCGGCAGGCCCGTGGGTCTTGGGGACTGGGAAGGGCGCAATATAAAGGCGTTTCCAGGTCAGGGACATTCCCGATGCGCGCCGATCCCCTTTTGCTTACAGCTGGTGAATGGCTGGGGATCGCGGGTGGTGGCCTGCTGGTTTTGACCCTGGTGGCCTTCCTGGCGGGCTGGGGCTTTCGCTTTCGCCTGGTGGGGGTGACCAGCTTCACCGTGCTCCTGTCGCTCTCGTGCCTGGCCTTCGCCGTGAGCTACGCGCCCCGGGTGTCCATTGAAGGAGCGGTGAGCGTGCCCGTTGTCTTTGACAACGGATCTGATCTGGTGGTGGCAGCAGCGCCGGCCGACCTGCCGGCGTCGAGCTATGAACCCACCGTTGAGCAGGTGGCGCGCAACCTCAGGGGCAGCGGCCGTAAAGGCCCTGTGACCGAAGTCCGCCTCAGGCGCGTAGAAGCGCAGGGCGGGGGAACCGACCGTCCGGTGGTGTTGGCCAAGGCACAGCGCACCTGGGCCGACGGTTCGATGGTGGTGAGCCGCTCGGGAAGCCGTTGAGCGAGGCGCTCCCATCGCCCTACCCCTTGCCGCCCCACTTCAAGCGGGAGCAGCTGGTGCTGCAAGAGGCTGGCTGTTGCAGCTGGGCCTCCATCGCAGGCCTGAGCGATGCAGCACTGAATCAACTCTCCCGCCGCGGCGGTGCCCTGGAACGCCAACTGCGCAAACTGCGCGGCCAGGCCCAACTGGTCGTCGAGCTCCAGCTGGAGCCCTATCAGGCCGCTCTACTGCTCTATGCCGGCATTGCCAGCAGCCGAGGCCTCGCCCAGAGCTCACCCCAACAGCTGATCACCCAACTGGGACGGCTGGAACGCTCCTTAACAGGCCTGGCGCCCGCTCGGATCAGCCCCGCGGATGTGCGCGACTGGATCAGCCGAGCCCAACGGCACCTCAGTCGCTCGATGAAGTGACCCTTGGAGAACACAAAGCAGCAAGCAGCAATCTCAAATGATGGTGTGACACAGAACACCATCGCTGTCGTTCAAGCCGTGAACAAAGCCGGGATTGGTGCACACCTCAAGGCCGTGATTTTGGGCTCAACTCTGCTCAGCGGCCTGTCACCAGTCTGGGCGAATTCCAGCCTGCTGGAATCGGTGAAGCAGAACCCCCAGAAAGCCAAGGCCCTCTGCAGCCAATTACGCGCAATCAACGCCCAGGGGCTTTCCTATAACTCTCCCGAGGCGGTGGCGCAGATCGCACAACAGCAGGGGCTGAGCAACACCGACGCAGAGATTCTCTCCACCTATGTGGTGGGCCTCTACTGCCCCGAAATCCGCTGATCAGCCGCTGTGGCGGTCTTCGACGATCAGGTTCGCTGCGCAGACGGCATCTCCCTGAGCTGCAGGGTCTGGATGCCTGAGAGTGAAGGCCCGTGGCCGGCTCTGTTGATGCGGCAGCCCTACGGGAGGGCGATCGCCTCAACCGTCACCTACGCCCATCCCTCCTGGTACGCCCAAGCCGGATTTGCGGTGGTGGTGCAAGACGTGCGGGGGCGTGGCGATTCGGAGGGAACCTTTCAGGGCTTTTGCCAGGAAGCCTGCGATGGCTCCAGCACAGTGGCCTGGATGCGGCAACAACCCTGGTGTGATGGGCGGGTTGGAAGCTACGGATTCTCTTATCAGGGGCTGAGTCAACTGCTGCTGCGTGACCCAGACCAGCTGCCGGATGCCCTGGCACCGGCCATGGCCGGGCTGGATGAACGGCTGCACTGGGCCAGTGAAGGCGGATGCCACTGGTGGGCGCTCGGCGTGGGCTGGGGCCTGCAACTTGCAGCCCAGGGCTGTCAACGGCGCGGCGATGAGCAGGGCTGGCAGGAGATCCGATCAGCTCTCGAGAGTGGGCAGTTTCTCGACAACGGCCGAAGCCTGTTGGAGCGCTTCGATCCCGATGGAATGGGCCTCGGTTGGTTGCGATTGGATCCCCGCACAAGCGAGGGGTGGCGTCTCCATGCACCGCCCCCTGCCCTGTGGCAGCGGCCCATGCTTCTGATCGGGGGTTGGCATGACCCCCATCTGCGGGGTGTGTTGGATCTGTGGGAACGCTGCCGAGCGGCGGGGTCGAGTCCGCTGTTGCGCGTGGGGGCCTGGAGCCATCTGAACTGGGGCGGCGGCCTTGATGCCCTGCAGCTCTCTTTTTTTAAAGCGCACCTCTGCGCTGAGTCCAGCGACCCGAGCCTCCCCAGCGCACTGATGCAAGAACTCCGCAGCGGTGCGTGGAAAGCGCGCACCCCGGATCAGTGCAGCGGGCAGCGCTGGCGTCTCTCCAGCAACGGCTTGGCGGCGATCCGAAGCGATGAGGGGCAGCTGGGCGAGGAAGCGGGAGGGCGGGTGGCTCTGGTGCACGACCCCTGGCGCCCGCTACCGGGACGGGGCGGGCACCTGGGGCTGGATGCCGGAGTGGTGGAGCGGAGCGATCTGGATCAACGCTCCGATGTGGCCTGCTTCACCAGCGCGCCCTTAGCGGAGCCGTGCGAACTCCTGGGACAACCCCTGCTGGAGATCGATGCCGCAGCGGATCAACCAGGCTTTGACCTTTGCCTCGCCCTATCGCTGGTCACGGCCGAGGGCCGCGTGATGCAGCTGTGCACTGGAGTGGCCCGCTTCCTTGGAGAGGAGTGCCTGATCCCACAACGCCGTTGCATCGCACTGCAGCCTGTGCTGGTTGATCTGCAAGCCGGTGCCCAGCTCAGGCTCTCTATCGGTCTGGCTGCCTGGCCTCAGATCGCCGTTAACCCAGGCAACGGCTCCTTGCCGGAGGGATCGAGCGGATCACGGCACCGGGTGATCAGCGTGACCCTGGGGCTGCAGAACGCCAGCTTCAGCATTCGCCCGATGGTTGGGGCAAACTGAGCGCCACTCACAGCCCCTCTCCATGCTGCGCCAGCTGCGCCTTCTCACCGCCGGTCTGGGTGCCTTGACCCTGACCGTGATGGCACCCGGCGTGCTGCCCAGCGCACCGGCGTTGGCCCAGGCCCAGGCGGCCAACAACCTCACTGTGGATCAAGCCAGGGCCGCCGCGCTGCGCATTCTCAAGGCCGTGCAGAGCGGGGATGCCAATGCGCGCTACGCCCAGTTCTCTCCGGAGCGGCAGGCCATTACCAGCCCAAGCTTGATCGCCGCCACCATGCGCACGCAGCCCAAGGTGCTCAGCTTTGAACTGCTGAGCGTGCGCAGCGGCATGGGCAGCAGCACGGTGGAAGCAGAACTCGACACCACCGCAGGCAAGCGGGTGGTGTTCATGGTGCTCAACGGCGATGGCCGGCTTGAGCGCTACTACGTCGACCGGGCCGACGATGCCTCCAGTGATGTGGCCCGGCAATTCGTCGTGGCTGTGAGCACCGGCAACTTCATCACGGCCCACAGCTTCCTGAGTCCCAGCTTCCAAAAGGAGATCAGCCCCGATGCGCTCCAACGCAAGTGGTTGGGCCTTCAGCGGATCACCGGAACGTTCCAGAAGGTGGGCCGCGTGGTGGAAGCGGAAACCACTCCAGACATGCGTCTGGTGCTGGTGAATGTGGATTTCAACCGCCTGAGCGACAACCTCTACGTGATCCTCAACGATCAAAACGAGATCACCGGGGTCGATTTTCCTGAGGAACCGGCTGCCGTCGCGCCAGTGCGCTGAAGAAAACCGGCTTAAGCTCCCAGCCACGCTTTGCGCTTGAACCTGTGCTGGCTCAGCTCGACTGGATGGTGGACGACGCTCAGCGCCTGGCCGAGTGCCGCCACGACCACCCTCTAGCCGTGCTGGGGCCTCACCCGCTCGAGAACGGGCAGTGGGTGGTGCGGGTCTGGATGCCTGATGCCGAAAGGGTGGAGTTGCTGTGCGACGGCAACTCCATTGCGATGGGGAACCCCCATCACCCCTGGATCTTTGAAGCGGAAGTCCCCCAGGACCCCGGCAGTGGCTATCAGGTGCGGGTCTTGCGGGGAGGCATCGAACATGTCTGCCATGACCCCTGGGCCTTCCGTGAGGAATGGATGGGTGAGCTGGACCGCCATCTGTTCGCAGAAGGCAACCACCACCACATCTGGCAACGGATGGGTGCCCATGTCACCAGCCTGAACGGTGTCTCCGGGGTGATGTTTTGCCTGTGGGCCCCCAATGCCCGCAGCGTGTCCGTGCTGGGCAATTTCAACGGCTGGGATGGCCGCCTGTATCCCATGCAATCCCGCCTGGGCGGCGGCTGGGAGCTGTTTATTCCAGGGCTCCAGCCCGGAGAGATCTACAAATACGAAATCCGCACCCAGCAAGGGCACTGCTACCAGAAAGCGGATCCCTATGGCTTCCGCCATGAGGTGCGCCCCAACCACGGCTCGATCGTCGAATCCCTGGGGGCGTTCCCCTGGTCTGACCGGTCCTGGATGGAAGAGCGGGACAACCGCAATCCGCTCGACCAGCCGATCGCGGTCTACGAGATGCACCTGGGCAGCTGGATGCATGCCAGCGCCGATGAACCGTTCATCGAGGCCGATGGCAGCGCCCGGCCTCCGGTACCCGCCGCGGACCTCAAGCCTGGCGCCCGCTTACTCACCTACGCCGAGCTGGCGGATCGGGTGATCCCCTACGTGAAGGCTCGGGGCTTCACCCACATCGAGCTGATGCCCATCTCGGAGCATCCCTTCGATGGCTCCTGGGGCTATCAGGTCACCGGTTGGTATGCCCCCACCAGCCGCTTTGGCAAACCCGATGAGTTCCGGGCCTTCGTCGACCGCTGCCATGCCGAAGGCATCGGCGTGATCCTCGACTGGGTGCCGGGGCACTTCCCCAAAGATGCCCACGGCCTGGCCTTCTTCGATGGGGCCCACCTCTACGAGCACGCGGACCCACGCATCGGCGAGCACAAGGAGTGGGGCACGCTGATCTTCAACTACAGCCGCAATGAGGTGCGCAACTTCCTTGTTGCCAACCTTGTGTTCTGGTTTGAGCAGTTCCACATCGATGGCATCCGCGTGGATGCGGTGGCCTCGATGCTTTACCGCGACTACCTGCGGCCCGACGGCGAATGGATCCCCAACGAGCACGGGGGGCGCGAGAACACTGAAGCCGTTCAGTTCCTGCAGCAGGCCAACCATGTGCTGTTCCAGCACTTCCCCGGCGCCCTCTCCATTGCGGAGGAATCCACCACCTGGCCGATGGTGACCAAGCCCACCGACATGGGCGGCCTGGGCTTCAACCTCAAGTGGAACATGGGGTGGATGCACGACATGCTCGATTACTTCGAGCTCGACCCCTGGTTCCGGCAGTTCCACCAGAACAACGTCACCTTCTCGATCTGGTACGCCTACACCGAGAACTTCATGCTGGCCCTGAGCCACGACGAAGTGGTGCACGGAAAGAGCAACCTGCTGCACAAGATGCCTGGTGACGACTGGCAGAAGTTCGCCAACGTGCGCGCCCTGCTGGCCTACATGTGGACCCACCCCGGCAAGAAAACCATCTTCATGGGGATGGAGTTCGGGCAGCGGGCCGAATGGAATGTCTGGGGTGATCTGCAGTGGGATCTGCTCCAGTACGAGCCCCATCTGGGCCTGCAGCGCCTAGTGGATGATCTCAACGTGTTCTACAAAGCCGAACCCGCCCTCTGGCGCGACGACTTTGAGGAATTCGGCTTCCAGTGGATCGACTGCAATGACAATCGCCACTCCGTGATCAGCTTCATGCGTCGGGAGAGCACCACCGGCCGCTGGCTGGTTGTGGTGGCGAACTTCACCCCCCAGAGCCACTCCCACTACCGCATCGGTGTTCCGCTGGAGGGCTTCTACACCGAGGTGCTCAATACCGACGCCGAGCGCTATGGCGGCAGCAACCTCGGCAACCTTGGGGGCAAGTTCACCGATGAATGGGGCATCCACGGCTACGAGCATTCCCTCGATCTCTGCCTGCCTCCGCTCTCGGTGCTGGTGTTCCAACGGGATGAGAAGCGAAGCCAGGAACGGGATGCTGAAGTTCGTGACGAAGCGCAGGAGACCGGTGGCTGGACGGCCTCGATCGGGAACTCCTTCGGGTAGGTTCGCGCTTCGCATCCCCATCGCCCATGACCGAAACCGCCCCCCTGCTGCTGCGCGCCGCCCGAGGTGAGCAGGTGGAGCGTCCTCCGGTGTGGATGATGCGCCAGGCCGGCCGCTACATGAAGGTGTACCGCGATCTGCGGGACCGCCACCCCGGCTTCCGTGAACGCTCCGAAAACCCCGATCTCTCCTTTGAGATCTCGATGCAGCCCTTCGAGGCCTTCAAGCCGGATGGGGTGATCCTCTTCTCCGACATCCTCACCCCGCTGCCTGGGATGGGGATCAATTTCGACATCGTGGAGAGCAAGGGTCCGCTGATCCACGACCCAATCCGCACGATGGCCCAGGTGGAGGCCCTGCATGCACTCAACCCTGCCGAGAGCATGCCGTTCGTGGGTGAGGTGCTCACCCGCCTGCGCAGCGCTGTGGGCAACCAGGCCGCCGTGCTCGGTTTCGTGGGTGCCCCCTGGACCCTGGCCGCCTACGTGGTGGAAGGCAAGAGCAGCAAGAACTACGCAGTGATTAAGGCGATGGCCTTCCGCGAGCCTGAGCTGCTGCACAAGCTGCTCGATCACTTCGCTGAATCGATCGCCGCCTACCTGCGCTATCAGATCGATTCCGGCGCCCAAGTGGTGCAGATGTTCGATTCCTGGGCCGGCCAGCTCAGCCCCGCCGACTACGACACCTTCGCGGCGCCGTATCAGAAGAAGGTGGTGGATCTGGTGAAGCAGACCCACCCCGATACCCCCTTCATCCTCTACATCTCTGGCAGCGCTGGTGTGATCGAGCGCATGGCTCGCACCGGCGTCGACATCGTGTCGCTCGACTGGACTGTTGACATGGCCGAGGGTCTGGCCCGCCTGCCTGAGCACGTGGGCGTGCAGGGCAATGTGGATCCGGGTCTGTTGTTCGGCAGCCACAAGGCCATCCAGGAGCGCATCGACGACACCGTGCGCAAGGCCCGTGGCCGCAAGCACATCCTCAACCTGGGCCACGGCATCCTGCCCGGCACCCCGGAAGAGAACGGTCAGTTCTTCTTCGAGGCGGGTAAGAGCGTGATGGAGCGCATCGGAGCGGCAGCTTGAGTTCGGCTCCGGCGCGCATCCTGATTACCGGAGCCAGTGGCTGCGTTGGTCAACACATTGCGGATCTGCTCTATCGGGAAACCGATGCGCAGTTGCTGCTGTGGCTCAGAGATCCAGCCAAGCTCACGGCGGTTCCCTCCGATGACCCGCGCATCACTCTCCTGGTGGGAGACCTGCGCGATCCGGAACCCCATCGCGCTCTGATTGCCTCTGCCACTCGCATCATTC